>Ga0302309_10000089_pt1 | contig 123628 bp, 126 predicted proteins | sample III_Palsa_N1_1_FD_200453 | JGI IMG/M metagenome (GOLD analysis project Ga0302309, IMG submission 200453) | Peat permafrost microbial communities from Stordalen Mire near Abisko, Sweden - III_Palsa_N1_1 | ecosystem: Environmental > Terrestrial > Soil > Palsa > Peat permafrost | place: Sweden...
TAATGAGTGCGCGTCGGTCACACCGTTTTGTGTAGTAGTAAGGCTTCCGGAGTTCAGGGCGCCACGGGCTGCATTTCCACGGCCACCGCCACCACCGCCACCACCGCCAAAACCACCGCCACCACCACCTGCAGCAGATCCAAAAGAAAAGGTGTTGACATCGGTATTGTTTATACTGCCCAATACAGCAATTTGCTGATCACCATTGAAAATGAAACTACTTAGCGTTCCTAAATAACGGTTGTCATCAGGTATACCCTGGCTTTTAGGCAACATATCCTCACCATCGCCACCCGTTCCTTGTACGGTATAGCCATAATTTTTATCTTTCCTGATGGTGATATTCATTATTTTATCAGGCTCGCCGGTTTTAATACCTGTTAAATTTGCCTGGTCGCCGTAGTCATCTATTATCTGTATATCTTCTGCGACATCGGCGGGCAAATTTTTAGTTATTGATTGTAAGTCGCCGCCCATAAAGTCCTTACCGTTTATACGCACCTTGGTAACCTGTTTTCCCTGTGTGGTAACATTGCCGTTTACATCCACATCAACACCCGGTAATTTTTTAATTACATCTTCAATAGGCGCGTTATCGCGTACCTTGTAAGCACTAACGTTGTAAACGGTAGTATCTTCTTTAAATGTTACCGAGTTAACGCCTTTAATGTTAACCTGGTTTAATACATTTGACTCTGCTTTTAGCAGGATGGAACCAAGCTCCAGGGGTTTGGGATCATTATCCAGTGTATAATGTTTCCTTATGGCCTGGTAACCGATAGATGATATGGATAAGGTGACCTTGGTTCCTTTAACGGAACCAAAAACAAATTTGCCATTATTATCAGTTGCGGTTGAAACACTATCGCTTTTTAATTCGGAAGTAAGGGTTACCAGGGCACCGGGTATAGATAATTTAGTTGAATCTATAATAGTTCCATGTATCTCACGCCCGTTTTGACCATAGGTATAAATAGCAGAAATAAATATTAATGATAAAGTGAATAAAAGCGATTTCATAAGTTTTTTGTATACATCTTTTTGTAAATACAAGAATAATACGCAAAGGTTGTATTTATAAGCGTTAATTGTTTAATAATCATATCATTGTTACATATTTAATCATGTTATTGTTACATTTAAATATGTTTCGGGTACATTAAACACAAAAAAGCCGGTATAATCCGGCTTTTTTGTGTTTAAATAATGTAGTACTAATACTATAGATTGCTTAGGTGCAATAATGATGCTACCTGGCTAAAATTATTCATGTTAATACCAGGATGTGTCATTTCGAGATCTGTTAATGATGTACCCGCTATAACAACCACCCTGAAATCAAGGCCTGTTTCGCTGGTGCTTGTATTTATATCTATATACCCAACGCCATAATCAGACAAAGTTATTGTGGTGCCTGATTGATCGTATGGCAGCGAATAATAAGACGACGTACTGCCAGTCGGCCTGAAATAAACCAGTACAACCCCGTCATTAACAATGTCCTGTGTTATTGCAGGTATTAAAAACTTCGTACCGGTTAATAAAATTGATTGGTTTGTAAGCAAATAACTTTGTGCGCCAGGTCCGGGAGCACCTTGTGGGCCGGTAGCCCCTGTAGCTCCTGTTGCGCCCGTTGCTCCGGTAGCCCCTGTTGCGCCCTTGGCACCAGTAGCGCCCGTTGCTCCATTACTACCTGCAGGCCCTGTGGCACCCGTTGCTCCGGTAGGCCCTGTTGCGCCTGTGGCCCCTGTAGCACCAGCAGGCCCGGTTCCACCAGGCCCGGTAGCACCAGTAGCACCTTGCGGGCCGGTAGCGCCAGTAGCACCCGTAGCACCAGCAGGGCCCGTAGCGCCTGTAGCACCCGTAGCACCGGCAGGGCCAGGTGTTTTATCTTTTTTGCAAGCGCTTAATGTAATGGCGCTTATGAATACAATTGATAGTAAAAGTTTAAGTTTCATAATTGTTAATTTTTTAAACTATTGCTGTTTTACGCAAACACCAATAATTAGTTACAAATATTTTCTTAACCGTTTACACTTATTTTAATCTAATATTAATTTGCGCTTTAATAATTAACAATTGTGTGTAACTATTTAGTAATGGTTGAAACATTTGAGTATAAAGTTTCGTTATCGTAAATAAATCATTAACCTATGAATAATATCCGCGCTAACCTGCACTCAAAGGTGCACAGATGGATGGACAGTATCGGCTTTAGGCTAAATACGTCGCAAACCAACAGTAAAAGCAATGTAACAACACACCATTATTTTTTTGAAACTTTTAATTTTTTCGAAAAGGCAAAAAATAATGATGTTAAACATTCGCAGTTTTTGTGCTTTGATATGTATGGCGAGAAAATAAATGTAAGGTCGCTCCTTGATCTGCAAACAGCTTTTTTTGAAAATATAAGTCAGTTAAAATAAATCATTTTATCAAAAGTATGCCGCGCTGTTATTATGGGATAGGGTTGTAAGAGTAGTATTATATCCGGCGTTTTAGAGTTAGTATTACATTATCATACCTGTTATCATGAAAAACTTCGAGAAGGATGCTGCGTTGATCCCTTGATTTAAAAAGAGCATCTATTTCTTCGAGATTCATTTTTTCAACCGGCTTAAAGTTAATGGAGACTATTTCATCACCTTTTTCCAAGCCTATCGCATCGGCCGCCGAACCAGGCTCAACCCTGCTGATAACCACGTGCTGGTAACCCGCGCCTGTGGCGTAATATTCCAGGCCGCTCATGTCGTGTTCATAAGGTTCGTCGTAAAGAAACCCCGGCTTTAAATAAAGCACGTTATCGGGATAATCAAAAATTACATCAAATTTTTTAAGTATGCCAATGCCCAGGTTGCCATCCCGTGGTATTGAAGTTATTATTTTTACCTTATCATCAGGGAATGATGCCAGCACATTTTCAATTTTATATTTCCCTATTTCAATTTCCTTTATGCGGCTTATGTAGCCATTGATAGGGCCATTTAAACCTACGCCTAAATTAGCCTCAATATATTTAGGGGGCAGGCCATTATTTTTTATCATGTTTTCAATCGACACCGGGTGCCCGGCCCCAATATCTATTATCAGCTTGCTATTAACTTTTTTACCATTTGGATAGGTGATGTTAGCCTGCATATAAGGTTTTCTATCTTCTATAGTTATGGGTAATTTAATTCCGCGGCCAAAGGGGTGCAGATCTTTGGGTTTACAAACAGTAATTGTACTATCGCCAAAATCAATTTTAACGGCCAGGTTATTAAAAAATTCGTACCCTAATAAACCATGTATAGGTATACCTGCATAATTTGAGAGGTTAAAGTGATCTTTTTTTAATATCGCGGCGCTTACATCATAACTGGTTAAGCCGGGTATATCAACTTTTAAGGTCGAGGTAACATAAGCTTCATCATCATCACCCTCGCCAAGGCCGGGTATTTTTATGGTTCGTTTCGATAAAAGATCAATAGAATCAACCAGTTTGGGCTCGGTAATTAACATCAGCCCAACGCCGGTATCTAAAATAAAGTTAAAAGGGCCCTTGTTATTTATATTAAGCCGTATCACTATCATATTGCGGATAATGCGGAATGGGAGTGTTACGTGCTTCTTATTTTTATCCAAATCGAAATATTGCGCTTTAGCGGATAAAAAAGAACTACAAAACAAGAATAACAGGCATACAGTGCGCAGCAATTTCATAAATGAAATATTTAGGGCGAGTAATTATAATTAGTGGTTAAATTTACAAATTACACACACATAAAACAATGTTAGTTACAAGCAAGGGGTTATTTTATATAATAGTGCTTACAGCCTGTTTAATGCTATGCAACATAGTACGTGGCAGCCAGATAAGACGGCACAAGATAAAAAAGCTATTTAAACATTCGCGGATATTGAACGATCATTTTACAGGGTTTGCCTTGTATGACCTGGATAAGAAGAAAATGATATACGAGTTGAATGATGATAAGTACTTTACCCCGGCATCAAATACCAAACTTTTTACATGGTACACCTGCCTGCGCATGCTGGGCGACTCAATCCCCGCCCTGAAGTATGCTGTACATAATGATTCACTGATATTTTGGGGAACAGGCGATCCATCGTTTCTGCATAGCGACATGAAAGGGGTAAACGGGTATAATTTTTTAAAGAGCAGCAATAAGAAACTGTTTTTTGCCAGCGGCGATTATGGAAATGATTTTTTTGGGGATGGCTGGGCGTGGAATGACTATAATGATGATTACCAGGCCGAAATAAATGAGTTGCCCATTGAAAATAATGTTGTTGAAATATATGCGGGTGCCGATGGCCACCTGCACACAAGCCCGGCGTTTTTTGAAAGCTATTTAAAATGCGACAGTAATTATAAACCGCTTACTTTTAAAATAAAGCGCGATTTTTTGAGTGATGCTTTTATTTATCCTCCAATGGAGGTGCCTAAAAACTACCGGCAGTATATCCCCTGGAAAACCAATACCGCCCTAACACTGGCTTTGTTACAGGATACCTTAAAAGGGCCTGTAAATGAATTGCATTTACCGTTAAGCAGCGCCACCGGTACCATATATAATGCCAATGCCGATACGGTTTATAAACACATGCTACAGCCCAGCGATAATTTTATTGCCGAACAACTATTGCTGGTTTGCTCGTCAACAAAATTTAATACGCTTAATACCGACTCGGTGATACATTATTCCAAAACACATTTTTTGAATGACCTGCCCGATGAACCGCAATGGGTTGATGGCTCGGGCTTGTCACGTTATAATATGTTTACGCCGCGCAGTATTGTGGCTTTATTGGTGAAGTTGCTGGCTGTGCGTGATGAGCAATTATTGCATAGCCTGATGCCGCAGGGTGGTGTGGCGGGCACTATAAAAAACGCCTATAAAACCGATAATGGGCAGGTATTTGTATGGGCCAAAACCGGGTCGTTAACTTACGACTACAACCAAAGCGGCTATCTAATTACCCGCAAGGGCAAACGCCTGGCCTTTTCATTTATGAACAATAATTTTACCGAACCGCCCCGTGTAGTGCGCGATGAAATGGTTAGAATAATGACCTATATACATGATAATTATTAAACACAGTCTCCTAGAAGATTCGATGATCAGTAGCGCATCAATCAGGCAATTGGAGGATCTTTTAAATTATCCTTTATATCCGGGTTTTGAGCAGGCATTTTTTTAACTTCCATCTCAATTTCTGTTTGTTTTACAGCTACCGCATACTCTGCAGGCTCTATACGGCTGCCTATGGCTTCAGCATAAACCTGTGTAAATTCGGCACCTATATATAATATGGCCGAGGTGTAGTATATCCAAGTCAGGATCACAACAACAGAGCCCGCAGCGCCATACGCGGAGCTATTAGCAAAATATTGGATGTATAAACCGATAAGGTATTGCCCCAGCATAAACATCAGGGCGGTAAAAATTGCCCCAGAGCGTACATCTTTCCATGAAATTTTAACATCGGGCAAAACCTTAAATATTATGGCAAATAATACAGTAATTACAACTAATGTAATGGCAAGGTTAATAACATATATAAGTATGGTTATACCCGGAAAGAAGTGCTGTATTTTAGAACTTAAGGCGGTAATTAAAATATTAACTAATAACGATACCAGCAATAAAAACCCAAGGCTGGCGATAAGTGAAAAGGATAGAAACCTGTTCTGTAATAACTTTAACCAGCCTTTTTTTGGTTTGGCTTTAACGCGCCATATCATATTTAATGAATCCTGTATCTCAACAAACATACTGCTGGCACCCACTAACAATATAGCTATACCCGATACAAGCGCTGCACCGCTTTTGCCGTGCATAGCGTAATTTTTTATAATATTCTTTATCTGGTCTGATGCTTGCAAGCCAACAAAATGCTGCAACTGGTCATAAAATAGTTGCCGGTTATGTTCTTCCTTAAAAAAAATACCAATTAATGCCATTACCAATACCAATAATGGGGCTAACGAAAAGATGGTATAGTATGCAAGTGAGGCACTTAGTTTCAGGCCATTATCGTCTATAAAACCCATAAAAGTGGTCATCAATATTTTCCACCAACGCTTAAGGTATCCTTTTCTGAAAATCTTCATATTAATCAAATATATTTGTAATAAGCGGCATATATAATTATATGGGCTTTATTATTAAACCATTATGTATATTAAACCTGTAAACCAAAATATACGTATACAATAACAGGGTTTCATTTAAACTATTCCATCAAATGAAAAAAACATTTTTTTTGAGCCGCTACTATATATTGCTGCTCATGATTTTATTACTAAGCAATTTTAGTGCCCTTGCTCAAAAAACAACCATTTGGATAGTAAATCATGCTGAAAAAGACGGCAATAACGATAGATTATCGGATACGGGAAGGCAAAGGGCCATCGACTTGCAAAAAACACTCAAGCACGAAGGCGTTGAGGTAATTTATGTTACCGATAAAAAAGTATCGGTTGAAACTGCAAATCCACTGGCTGCAAAAGACAGGATATTGCCGCGTGTATATACCGATAGCGTGCAAAAGTTTGCAGAGATCATAAAAAGAAATTTTCAGGGAAAGAATGTATTGATCGTTGCCAATTATGATACCATATTGCCATTTCTTTCGGCATTTGGCGCAGAGGCGCCATTTGACGCTTTGGATAAGGACGATTATGACCAGTTATTTATGATCACCCTTAAGCCATCGGGCGATGCTAATTGTACGGTAAGGTATTATGGCAAAAAGCATCATACTAATGATATACCCCAGCAATATATTATGGATAATATTACGCCCGGCGTACCGGGGCATTAATTAAGCGCTGAAAAAGGAACATCCAGCAACTCGTAATTTTGCCATCCATTAAAATCATAGTGCCACCACTCGGTTGATATTACTTTAAAACCATGCGCCTGCATCACCGTTTTTAACAATTCGCGGTTATTAATTTCCGCAGGGGACAGATCAGGATAGTTTGCGGCGGCTTTTTTACTAAAGCTGTCAAAACCAGTAGGCATATCAAGCTCCTTGCCGGTTTTCAGGTTGATAAGGCTCAAATCAACGGCGCAGCCGCGGTTATGTTTGGAGCCTTTGCGCGGATCAGCAACAAAATTAGTATCGGGCGTTACTTCATAAAACTTAGCCGTAACCGAATATGGCCGGTAGGCATCATAGATCTTTAAACCCAGGCCTTTAAGCTTAAGTTCGGCTTCTACCTGCTGTAGCGCCATAACAACGGGTAAACGCGCAAATGACCTGGCCTGGCTGTACATAACATGGTGCGTAAAGTTATTTGTTGTGGCGTACCTGATATCAAGCTGGATACCGGGGATGTATTTTTTTATTTCGACAAGCCTTTTGTTGGGATCAGCTTTCACTTCCCTGGAATAACGTGCCGGGCCACTGATCTTTGTGCTATCGATATATTTATAGCGCTGCGCCTGTGTGCTGTAAGCGGCAATTATAAATATCGATAGAAAAATGTAACGAAGCATAATTTACCGGTGTGATACAATAAGCAGGTCAAGATCTTTAGTGGGGATGGAGAACCTTTCGCCAATATACTTGCTGGTTAAATGACCCTGGTAAATATACACAGCGCTGCGTACGCCTGCATTTTGCCATATCACGTTCTTCAGGCCACCATGTTCGCCAATATCTAACAAAATAGGCGCGAAAATATTGGTTAAAGCATAAGTAGCCGTGCGTGCCACACGCGATGCTATATTTGGTACGCAATAATGTATCACATCGTATTTGCGGAAAACCGGGTGGGTATGATTTGTTACTTCTGATGTTTCAAAACAACCGCCCTGATCAATACTTACATCAATAATTACCGAATCGCGCTTCATTTTGCTTACCGTTGCTTCTGAGATAATGCAGGGGCTGCGGCCATCCTCGGCACGCATAGCACCAATAGCCACATCGCAGGTAGTAACGGCCTTTTCTAAAACTATGGGCTGAATTACTGAAGTAAATACCCTTGCCCCAATGTTGTTTTGCAGCCTGCGGAGCTTATATATGGATGGATCGAATACCTTCACTTCGGCACCTAATGATATGGCGGTGCGCGCGGCATATTCGCCCACAGTGCCTGCGCCAAGTATTACAATTTCTGTTGGCGGAACACCGGTTATGCCGCCGAGCATCAGGCCTTTGCCTTCAAAAACATTGCTCAGGTATTCTGCAGCTATGAGGATGGATGTAGCGCCGACAATTTCGCTCATGGCGCGTACTACGGTTAATGAGCCGCCCTCATCCTGCAAATGTTCAAAACAAAGGGCGGTTATTTTTTTATTTAACAAGGCATGAAGGCAATCGGCTTTAAGGGTTGACATTTGCAGGGCTGAGATCAGTATCTGCCCCGGTTTCATTAGCTCGATCTCGGCTAAGGTAGGCGGCGCGATTTTTATAATGATATCGGCCTCATAAACAGTTTTGGTATCGAAAACAATAAGCGCGCCTTGCTCGCTGTAATCCTTATCAGAAAAATTTGCCGCCTGGCCCGCATTGCTTTCCAGCATTACCTGGTGCCCGTTGTTGACGAGTAGCGCTACTGATAGTGGGGTTAACGGTATCCTGTTCTCCTGGAAGGATATCTCTTTTGGAATACCTATATAAAGCTTGTTTTTTTTGGTCTTTACCTCCAGCATCGACTCCTGCGGCTGCATCATTGCCTGCTTGGCAATGTCAGAAAACCCGCTTAATTTCCCTGAACTCATTAAAAGTGGTTTTTATTTCCGGATGATGAAGATAGGAAAAAAATAGATGATTTTAAATTAAATATTCTCAATGCTGATGCGGCGGGAATTATCACTTTCCACCAGTATTTTTATGCTGATGTAATGACCTGGCAACAGATCGGGAATTTTTTCGGGCCATTCAATAAAACAGTAATTGCCGGAGTACAGATATTCTTCAAAACCCATGTCCAGTGCTTCGGTTTGGTTTTTAAGGCGATAAAAATCGAAGTGATAGATATTGCCTTTGGGCGCTTTGTATTCGTTTACTATAGCAAAGGTAGGGCTGGTGATATTATCGGTAGTACCTAAAGCCTTGCATAGGGCTTTAATAAGCGTGGTTTTGCCCGCGCCCATTGAGCCGTGGAAAAGGAAGGTTTTTTGATCTTTGGAATACGCTATGATTTTTTTAGCAGCGTTGTTTAATTCATTAAGGTTTTCAATCAGGAGATCCATAAATCAAAATAAGCTAAATATTTTCACTCCTTTGCTCCCAAATTTTAGGACTTCTGCTGGTATGTATGATCGCAAAAACTTCAACAGTTTCATTTGCCTCATCAATAATATAATGGATTAAGAAAGGGAATTTTTTAACCAGCATACAACGCACATCATAATATCTTATACCATAACTATCTGCATTATGTTTAAGCGTATCGATTTGTAATCGAACATTTTTTTGAAACCGCAGGCCTAAATTCTCTACGCGTTTATTGTACCAATCTGAAATCTCCTGAATATCCAACAAAGCTTCAGTATCAATTTTTACCTTGTACGGGCTCATTTATTACGCCAGTTTCTTTGAAACTTCATCCCAATCCAAAAGTCTTTCGGGATTAGCCCTTGCCCTTTTAACCCGTTCCATTACAAGTTGTTGGTGCTCGATAGGAATAGGTGTGTTTTCATCCCAGATCAATTCATTTAACTTTAACTTTTCTTTGGGGGTGAGTTGTTTGACAGCCTCAATTATTTGCTGAAAATTAACCTGTATGTTTATTTTTGCTGCATCCATTTTTATTATTATTAAACAGGAAACTACTTCAAAAATACTAAAAACAATTCACAATGTCATTTCGAGCGATAGCGAGAAATCTTATAAAACTATGCAGCGTGAATTATGCATGATGTATAAGATTTCTCACTCGTGCCTCATTCGAAATAACATAGAAACCTATTATTTAGGCCCGTAAGTCGCAATAGGGATGATCATTTCTTCTAATGATATACCCCCATGCTGGAAGGTTTCATTATAAAAATTCACAAAGTGGTTATAGTTATTAGGATAAACAAAATAGCTATCCTCCTTGGCGAAAACAAAGCTTGAGCTTACATGCAGCTTGGGCAGCATGGCATCGTGCGGGTTGCGGATGTGGAATACCTCTTTTGGGTTGAAATTTAAGTTACGCCCCTGTTTGTAGCGCAGGTTGGTATTAGTGTTCCTGTCGCCGATGATCTTGCTTGGTTTTTTTACGCGGATGGTACCATGATCAGTTGTGATAACCACACGCACCTGTTTTGAAGCCAGGAATTTAAGCAGCTCAAATAAGGGCGAATGCTCAAACCACGACAGTGTTAACGAGCGGTAGGCCGAATCATCGCTGGCCAGCTCGCGGATCATTTGCATATCGGTACGGGCATGCGAAAGCATATCCACAAAATTATAAACCACAACGTTCAGCTCGTTGGTCATGAGGTTGCTTACCGATTCATTGAGCGCGCGGCCCTCATCAATATTTAATATTTTATGGTATGAGTGCTTAATATCCTTGCGTAAAACACGTTTTATCTGGTCGCTAATAAAATCCGACTCGAATAAATTTTTGCCTCCTTCGTCCTCGTCATTTTGCCACATTTGCGGGTAGCGTTTTTCCATTTCTAAAGGCATTAAGCCCGAAAAAATAGAGTTACGCGCGTATTGGGTAGCGGTAGGCAGTATGCTAAAATAGGTATCTTCCTCTTCGAGCCTGAAATATTCTGAGATGATGGGGTTAATGATCTTGAACTGATCATACCTTAAATTATCAATCAGTATAAAAAATACCGGGCCCTTGCCATCCAATTTAGGGAAAACCTTCTTTTTAAACAATTGCGGCGAACTGGTTGGCGCACCATCCGGGTTTTGGATCCAGTCGATATAATTACGCTCAACAAATTTGCAGAACTGGGTATTGGCTTCGGCCTTTTGCAGCGTTAATATCTCGTGCATGCCATTATCTTCCAATTGCTGTAGCTCCAGTTCCCAATAAATAAGTTTTTTATACACATCAACCCATTCCTGGTGGCTCAGGTTATCATTAAGCGTCATGCCCAGGTTGCGGAAATCCTGCTGGTAGGCCATGGTTGTTTTTTCGGTAACCAGGCGTTTATTATCCGTAAGCTTTTTTATGGTTAGCAAAATCTGCTTAGGGTGTACAGGCTTTATGAGGTAATCATCAATTTTTGAGCCTATGGCATCTTCCATCAAGTACTCTTCCTCATTTTTTGTAATGAGTACGATAGGAACATCGTTGTTAATGTTTTTTATTTGCTGTAAGGTTTCCAGGCCGGTTAAGCCGGGCATATTTTCATCTAAAAAAACAAGGTCGAAATAATTTTTTTTGAAGGACTCAACAGCATCGTTACCGTTAGTTACGGTAGTTACCTTGTATCCTTTTTCGTTTAAAAATAATATATGGGGTTTCAATAAATCAATTTCGTCATCGGCCCATAATATGGTAGTATCTTGCATGATATATATAATTAGGAACCAGGATTTAACGGATTTAAATGATTAACAAGATGTTATACATTTCCGTAAATTCTAATTCAGACAGTTATAACCTTAAAGCAACCTAATTGTTGTTAGGTTTTAAAGGTATTAACAAAAATTAACAATTGTACGACACGGATTGTACCTTTACTTCTCATTTTTGTACACGACTTTAGCACCTTGAATAAAAAGAAAATAATTAACGACCCGGTTTACGGCTTTATCAGTATCCCGACCGACCTGGTATTCGACCTTATAGAACACCCTTACTTTCAACGCTTAAGGTATATAAAGCAATTGGGTATGACGCACCTGGTATATCCCGGTGCGTTGCATACACGGTTTCATCACGCGCTTGGCGCCATGCACCTGATGAGCCTGGCTATTGAAACCCTGCGATATAAAGGGCATAATATTACCGCTGCCGAAGAAGAAGCCGTTACCATAGCTATATTGTTACATGATGTTGGGCATGGCCCATTCTCGCACGCGCTGGAACAGGTGATAGTTGAGGAGATATACCACGAGGATATTTCTATACTATTAATGAACAGGCTTAATAAGGAGTTTGACGGCAGGTTAACGATGGCGGTAGAGATATTTAATGGCACCTATCCTAAAAAATTCCTGCACCAGTTGGTATCGAGTCAGCTGGATATGGACAGGATGGATTATTTGAACCGGGATAGCTTTTTTACCGGTGTATCTGAAGGGGTGATCAGCTCAGACCGGATCATAAAAATGCTGAACGTGGTGGACGACCATGTTGTGGTTGAGGAAAAGGGCATTTACTCGATAGAAAAATTCCTGATAGCGCGCAGGCTGATGTACTGGCAGGTATACCTGCATAAAACTGTGATTGCCGCCGAGCAGTTATTGGGCAAAATTTTGCAGCGCGCCCGCGAGCTATCGCTACAGGGTGAAGAACTTTTTTGTACACCCGCATTAAACCATTTCCTGGTAAATAGTATCAGTAGTGATATGTTTATGAACGAGGAACGGAACCTGGAAACTTTTGCAGCGCTTGATGATACTGATATTATGGCCGCAGTAAAAATATGGTCGGCGAGTAAAGACTTTGTATTATCAAAATTATGCCGCGACCTGGTGCACCGCAACCTATATCATACAGATATTACCAATGAAGTGCCCCATAAAGCTTTTATAAACGAATTGACAGAAAGAGCCGTTAATAAATATGGTATAAGCCGCGATGAAGCATCGTATTTTGTTTTTACAGATGTGGTGCGTAATAATGCCTATAAAACAGGCGACGGCAGCATACTTATTTTGATGAAGGATGGAAAAGTGAAGGATATTACGGCAGCCAGCGATAATTCGAATTTAGAAGCCCTGGCAAGGACTGTAAAAAAATATATACTATGTTACGATAAAAATTTGTTAGCAGTTGATCAGTTGAGTGGTTGATTAAGTTTGCAGGGATTTTTAAAGGTTTAATTTTTAACTAATTAACCCGATCAACCACTCACCCGATCAACCAATTATTAATTTGCTGCTTTAGTTTTAACATTTAAATTTGCCGCATGCAATTTACTGCCCAACAAATAGGCGCATTACTTAACGGAACTATTGAAGGTGACCCTTTAACGGCTGTTGATCAGTTGGCTAAAATAGAGGAAGCTACTGCGGGTTCGCTGTCATTTTTGGCTAATCCCAAGTATGAGCAGCACTTATATACTACAGGGGCCTCTATCGTTATTATCAATAATGACCAGCAATTGGCCGAACCGGTTAGGGCTACGCTTATCCGCGTGGAAAATGCATATACAGCCATATCGGTATTGTTGGAATTATATAACAAGATAAAATTAAACAAAACCGGTATCGAGCAACCCTGCTTTATCCATCCATCGGCACAAATAGGCGAAAATGTTTATATCGGCGCCTTTGCCTATATTGGCCCCAATGTAAAGGTGGGAAACGATTGCAGCATCTATCCAAACTCATACATAGCGGATAACGTAACTATGGGTAATAATGTAATTTTATTTTCGGGGGTTAAGGTTTATTTCGACTGTAAAATAGGGAATAACGTTATCATACATTCAGGCGCGGTGATCGGTAGCGATGGTTTTGGTTTTGCGCCTACCGGCGATGGCAGTTATAAAAAGATAAGCCAGATAGGGAATGTTGTTATTGAGGATGAAGTTGAAATAGGCTCAAATACTACTATCGACAGGGCCACTATGGGATCGACCATTATACGCAGGGGTGTAAAGCTGGATAATTTAATACAGATTGCCCATAATGTTGAAATTGGCGAGAATACCGTAGTAGCCGCGCAATCAGGCATATCAGGCAGTACAAAAATTGGCGAGAATGTAATTGTAGGCGGCCAGGTAGGCATTGTGGGGCATCTGAACGTACCTAACGGGACACAGCTGCAGGCGCAATCGGGCTTGAGCAGGTCGATAAAAGAAGAAGGACAAAAATGGGCCGGATCGCCGGCTACGCCGTATAGTGCGCACATGCGCGCGCAGGTAGCGTTAAACCGTTTGCCCGAACTGGAAAAGAAAGTATTGGAATTAGAAAAAATAATTGCTGAAATAAAGAAGGTTCATTAGTTCAGCAGTTCATTTGTTCATTAGTAATACATATTGGCTAAAACCAATAAACTAATGAACAAATGAGCCAGTGAACTAACCATGAGCCAATGAACATATAAAAATGAACGTAAAACAAAGAACTATTAAAGCACCTGTTTCAGTGTCGGGCACCGGCTTGCATACCGGCCAGAGTGTGACCATGACCTTTAACCCTGCCGAAGAAAATCATGGCTATAAATTCAGGCGTGTTGATCTGCCCGGTAAACCGGTTATTGATGCCGATGTTGATAATGTAACCGATACCTCGCGCGGTACCACCATTACCCAAAATGGCGCCAGCGTAAGCACCGTAGAGCATGTATTGGCCGCATTAGTAGGCTTAGAGGTGGATAATGTGCTGATTGATATGGACGGCCCCGAAACGCCCATTATGGATGGCAGCTCGATAAAATTTATTGATGCCATAACAGATACGGGCTTTACCGAACAGGAAGCTGATAAAGAATACTTTCATATACCCTACAACATACATTATACCGAAGAAGACCGCAAGGTAGAAATGGTAGCCATGCCTTTAGATGATTACCGCTTTACCTGCATGGTTGATTATAACTCGCATGTGCTGGGCAGTCAGCATGCCAGTATATCAACCATATCTGAATTTGTTAAGGAAATAGCGTCATGCCGCACGTTTTGTTTTTTACACGAGCTGGAAATGCTGCTGCAGCACGACCTGATAAAAGGGGGCGATCTGAACAACGCCATTGTTGTAGTTGATAAAGAGGTTGATGAAGCCGAACTGGCACATCTGGCAAAAATTTTCAACCGCAAGGACATAAAGGTGGCCCCACAAGGTATATTAAATAATATTGAACTGCGCCATCAGAATGAACCAGCAAGGCATAAACTGCTGGATATGATTGGCGACCTTGCCCTGGTTGGCACACCGCTTAAAGGCCATATTATGGCTGCAAGGCCGGGCCATGCGGCTAATGTGGCATTCGCCAAAAAAATAAAAGCTTTGATAAAAAAAGACAAAAGCAAAAGGAAATTCAAACCGTATGATCCTAATGCAAAACCCGCTTTAGATACGGTGGATATTATGGGCATATTGCCGCACAGGCAGCCATTTTTGATGATAGACAAAATAATGGAGCTGTCAAAAACACACGTTATAGGGGTAAAGAATGTAACGATGAATGAAGACCTGTTCAGGGGGCATTTTCCTGATCAGCCTATTTTCCCCGGTGTATTACAAATAGAAGGTATGGTGCAAACGGGCGGGATACTGGTTTTAAAAACCGTACCCGATCCTGAAAATTACCTTACTTTGTTTTTAAAGATAGAGAACGCCCGGTTTAAAAGTAAGGTAGTACCTGGTGATACTATAATTTATTATTGCGACCTTACCTCGCCAATACGCAGGGGCATAGCGCAAATGAAGGGCATTGGTATGGTTGGTGACCGTATTGTTGTAGAGGCCGAGTTAATGGCACAAATTGTAAAAGTAAAGGGAATAGAAGAATGATACAGCCATTAGCTTATATACACCCGCAGGCTAAAATTGCCGATAACGTGGTGATAGAACCGTTTGTTACCATCCACAAGGATGTTGAAATTGGCGAGGGCACCTGGATAGGCTCCAACTCGGTAATAATGGACGGCGCCCGTATTGGCAAAAATTGCCGTATTTTTCCGGGAGCGGTAGTATCGGCACCGCCGCAGGATTTAAAATACCGCGGTGAACCCAGCACGGTAACAGTTGGTGATAATACTGTGATACGCGAGTGTGTTACCCTTAACCGCGGTACAGCCCTTGATAAAAATACCACCACCATTGGCAGTAATTGCCTGTTGATGGCTTATGTACACGTAGCGCATGATTGTGTTATCGGCGATAATGTGATCATTGCAAACGCGGTACAGCTCGCCGGGCATATCAACATATATGACCATGCATTTATTGGTGGCACATCGGCAGTACACCAGTTTGTTGAGATCGGCGCGCACTGTATGATATCCGGTGGATCGTTGGTACGCAAGGATGTTCCGCCGTTTACCAAGGCAGGGCGCGAGCCGCTATCTTACATCGGCATAAACTCCGTTGGCCTGCGCCGCCGGGGATATACGGCAGAAACCATAAACGAGATACAGGAAATTTACCGTATCATCTTCCTGAAAAAATATAACATCACCAAAGCGCTTGATATTATTGAAGCTGAGTTTAACCCAACGGTTGAACGCGACGAGATCATCAATTTCGTATCAAACTCGCAGCGGGGTATCATGAAAGGCTTTGGGAATAGTTAGGGGAGTTCATAGTTAGTGGTACATAGATCATAGTAAAAAACATTGGTTTAAAATGAAGTATAACTACCCCGCCATGAACCATGAACTTTCAACCATGAACTAAATGACGATCACTCTCCAAAACATAGGCCGCCGGTTTAACCGGGAATGGATTTTCAGGGGGGTTGACCATACTTTCACTATTGGCGAAAGCTACGCGATTTTGGGGCCGAACGGCTCGGGAAAATCAACTTTATTCCAGGTTTTGAACGGTAGTTTGTCGCCATCGGCTGGGGCTATCAGCTATTCTTTTGAAGGGAATAAGATTGAAGCCGAAGACATATTTCAACACCTGAGCCTTGCCGCGCCTTATTTGGAACTGATAGAGGAATTTACCCTGGCAGAGATGATAGATTTTCATTTTAAGTTTAAAGCCCATAAACCGGGGATGGATAAGGGTGCGATTATTGCTTTGCTGGATATGGATAAAAGTAAAAATAAGCTGATAAAATACTTTTCATCGGGCATGAAACAGCGGCTTAAGCTGGCCTTGGCTTTTTGTGCCGATACTCCCATATTGATGCTGGATGAACCCACCAGTAATTTAGATAGCCAGGGCGTGGAATGGTACTTAGGATTGATTGAGAAGTATGCATTGAACCGGCTCACCATTATATGCTCCAACCAGGAGCATGAGTATAGTTTTTGCGGGCACAGGTTGAATATTTCAGATTATAAAGGATAAAAAATCCGTCTTTTTTAATAAATCGTCATTGCGAGGCACGAGGTAACCCCCCCCACGCAAAGTTTACGATTGCTATGTTGAATATTTGTCCTGTGAGGTTGCAACAACGCCTATTTCTCAGTCAAGCCAAAATTATTGCAAACCACGGACAATTGAACTTTGGCAAAACAAAACGTAATCCCTTACCTTTAAATTATTCTACAAACATTTAAAAAACTACTTATGATACCAGTTAAAGGATACGCGGCGCAATCGCCGACCACTGATCTTGCCCCATGGAATTTTGAAAGGCGCGATATTGGGCCGCATGATGTACAATTTGATATTTTGTTTTGCGGCGTTTGCCACTCCGACCTGCACCAGATAAAAAACGACTGGTTCCCGGGGATCTTCCCGATGGTACCGGGGCACGAAATTGTTGGCCGCGTGGTTAAAGTAGGCGATCATGTAAAGAAATTTAAGGTGGGTGACCTGGCCGGTACAGGTTGTATGGTTGATTCTTGTCGCCATTGCGAAAACTGCAAGCAGGATCTGGAGCAGTATTGCTTAAATGGCAGCTCGCAAACTTATAACGGCTACGAGCAAGACCACAAAACGCCAACTTATGGAGGATATTCAAACAGCATTGTTGTTAATGAGGATTTTGTGCTGCATATTTCCGACAAACTTGATCTTGCCGCAACCGCGCCTTTATTATGCGCGGGTATTACCACCTATTCGCCGCTAAGGCATTGGAAGGTTGGAAAAGGGCATAAGCTTGCCGTATTAGGCTTAGGGGGGTTGGGCCACATGGGCGTGAAATTTGGCGTAGCTTTTGGTGCCGAAGTAACTGTTTTAAGTACATCCCCAAGCAAAGAAGCAGATGCAAAAGCTTTAGGGGCGCATAATTTTGTAGTAACCACTGATCCGGCACAGGTTAAAGCCGCAAAAGGGTCTTTTGATTTTATTCTGGATACTGTTTCAGCGGAACATGATTTTAATATGTACTTGTCGTTGCTGAAAACAAATGGCGTGATGATGTGCGTGGGCGTGCCATCAAAACCGGCAGAAGTTGCTGCCTTTAGTTTATTGGCCGGCAGGAAGAGTTTGGCAGGATCTGGCATTGGCGGCATAAAGGAAACCCAGGAAATGCTTGATTTTTGCGCCGAACATAATATTGTTTCGGACATCGAGATGATAGACATTAAGGATATTACCACCGCTTATGCGCGCATGCTGAAAGGCGATGTGCGGTACAGGTTTGTGATTGATATCGCTTCGCTTTAGTTGATTGGGTGAGTGGTTGATTGAGTTTAACTACTCACCTAATAAACCATTCAATCCAATGAATCAACCTCTTGTTTCTTTGCCTTTAACTGCCTAAGTTTGCGCCTCAATATTAATTATTTTATGGCTAAGGCATCAGATATAAAGAATGGGAATATCCTTCGCTTTAACGGCGAGTTAGTTCAGGTTGAAGAGTTTTTACACCGTACACCGGGCAATTTACGCGCTTTTTACCAGGCGCGCATGCGTAATGTTAAATCGGGCAAACTGGTTGAATACCGTTTCCGTACCGATGAAGAAGTTGACATAGCCCGCGTTGAAACCAGCGATTACCAGTATTTATACGAAGATGGCGATGCTTTGGTAGTAATGGATAACACCACTTACGACCAGCATAATGTGCCTAAAAAATTATTCGGCACTGCTGTAAAGTTTTTAAAAGAAGGCATGAACGTGATTGTTGCTTTTGAAAGCGATGAGCCTATTATGGGCCAGATACCCGGCTCGGCGGAATTGGAAATTACTTATACCGAACCCGCTGTAAAAGGCGATACCTCAACCGGTGCATTAAAAAATGCAACCGTTGAAACCGGTGCGGAGATAAAAGTGCCATTGTTCATCAACATTGGCGATAAAGTTAAGGTTGATACCGCCAGTGGCAGTTATGTGGAACGGGTGAAGAATTAGCCCCCCGACCCCCTGAAGGGGGAGTTTTTGAAGAGCATATTTGAAATGCCACTCTGCACAGGGTGGCATTTTCTGTTTAGCACGCGCGTTGCAAACGCTGGGCTATGTTAAGCACTCGTTGCAAACGAGCGCAAGAATAAAAGGACTCCATTATTCAGCTATCATTCCCCCTTTAGGGGGTTAGGCAAACTCCAACTCTAACAAAACCGGGCAATGATCTGAATGTCTTGCCTCTGGCAGGATGGCTACGCGTTTGATGTTCTCTTCCAGTTCCTTACTTGCCATGGTATAATCTATACGCCAGCCCAGGTTCTTGGCGCGGGAATTGGCGCGGAAGCTCCACCAGGTATAGTTGTGCGGCTCTTTGTTGAGATGGCGGAATGTATCTATAAAGCCTGATTCGATGAAGTTTTCCATCCACTCGCGTTCTTCGGGCAAAAAGCCGGATGAGTTGGCGTTTGATTTTGGGTTATGAATATCTATCGGGCGATGGCAGATATTATAATCGCCGCAGATAACCAGTTTGGGATGATCGACCTTTAGCAAGGTAAGGTATTTGCCAAATTCATCCAGAAAACGGTATTTGAATATCTGCCGGTCATCGCCGCTGGAACCTGAAGGGAAATATACGCTCATTACCGACACCTCGTCAAAGTCGACACGGATATTACGGCCTTCGCGGTCAAAATCGGGTATGCCGCAGCCATATTCTATGTGATTAGGGGTGCGTTTGGTAAAGATGGCAGTACCACTATAGCCTTTTTTTTCGGCGGGGAACCAGTAATGCTGATAGCCAATTTGCTCTACTAACAGCAAGTCGGCCACATCTTCTTTTGTGGCTTTTATTTCCTGCAGGCAAACCACATCGGCATCAGTGGCCTGCAGCCATGCCAGCCAGTTTTTATTTATCGCCGAGCGGATGCCGTTAACGTTATAGGTGATTATTTTCATTTCGGATTTTAATATTTTATTATTTAGCGTATTTAAAATTCGAAATCGAAAATCCGAAATTCGAAATAAGCGGGGTTATTGTGCGGTAAGGCCAAGTAATTTATCCAGCTGCCTGCACTGTTTTTTACTCAATGCTTCCACCGTCATTGGCACATCAACCAGCGGACGGTCATTGCCATCTTTTTTAACCGCGGCTATCTGATCAACCATATCAATGCCCGAAACTACTTCGCCATAAACGGTGTATTTTCTGTCGAGGTGCGGCACGCCGCCTACGGTTTTGTAGTAATTGCGCTGGTACTCGGGTATTTTATAATTGTTTTTTTGTTCCAGGTGATCTAATTCTGCATCTGTCATGCGTTTGCCTTCAACAATATAAAACTGACAGCCGCTGGAGGCCATTTTGGGGTTATCATCACGCGCGGCGGCTAATACGCCCCGTTTATGAAAAAGGCTATCGCGAAATTCAGCCGGAATGGTGTAGCCTACATCGCCATTGCCAAGCTCGGTGCCAGGTTTGGCATTTTTTGAATCAGGATCGCCGCCCTGGATCATAAAATCCTGTATCACCCGGTGAAAAAGCGTACCGTTAAAAAAACCTTTTTTTGCCAGTTTTATAAAGTTATCCCGGTGTTGCGGGGTTTCGTTATACAGGCGGATGATGCATTGCCCATAGTTGGTTTTTATGCGCACATATTGGTTTTTGGGCGGCTTGGCAAAGGCGGCGCTTAGGGTGATGAGTAAAATGCTTAGTGTAAAGAGTTTTTTCATGATGGTTATTTTTATTCTTGAAATGTGATCTGTTGGTTTATGTATGCGGTATAACACACCCCTCCATCCCTCTCAAGAGGGGAATCGCACAGTACCGGCTTTTTTTGTTTTTCCCGGCTTATTCCATCGATTCAAAGTAATCAATTATTAGCGATTTTAGTACCATTTCCTGCTCCAGCAGGGTATAGTTGGGGATAACGCCCGTACGTTTCCAGTGTGGCCAGCCATCCTGGTCTAATCCCTCCAATTCATAAAAACCCATCATACTGAATAATTTGCAGGTGGCAATATGCATCAGCTCCTCCTTTTGCCGTTTGCTGAACTTGCGCGGGCCTTGCCCAAGTTCCTGTACGCCAATAAGAAACAACATCACCTTCAGGTCGGGTTTTTCATTATCAAACTCATCGGCCATACGTTGCTGCAACGCGCTCCACTTTAAATTTACTTCGGCAGGTTTCATGGGGTAAATATAGGGAATGATGTTCTTTAATTTGAAAATTTGAAGATGTGTTAATTTGAAAATGGGAAATGAGTTTAATTTGAAAATTTGAAAGTGTGCTGATTTGAAAATGGGAAATGAGTTTAATTTGAAAATTTGAAAGTGTGCTGATTTGAAAATGGTGAATGATGTATAGCGTAAATTTTCTTGCTTCTGCACATACTATCTTATAGGGATGAACAGTTTAGTTAGTATGCCCTTAATAAAAAATTAACACAATTGCAATTAAGTTGCAATTACTATCTTTTTAAACATTTTTTATTTACTTTTGCCATAAGCTGTTAAAAAGCCCTACTGACTTGAAAAAAAACAAATACCATATTATCTACACGTGGATGTTGTTGCTTTGCTTTATCGCAGGGCAATATATGGTATACGCGCATACGCATATTGTTAGTACGGGTACAGAAAAAGTAGTACACCAAAATCCCAAAACTCAGCCTAAACAAATAATTACTGAAAATTGCCAACTGTGCGATGCCATGCATCATAACCCGGTGGTGATAAATAGCGCTGTTTATTTTGCGCCTGTTATAGTTAACAGCTACACTTATAAGGCCGTTGAATATAACTTTGTAAGCATATCGCTTATTCTTTCTGCCGGGCGTTCACCGCCGATGGCCTAATTCCTGTTCAGCTAAAATTAAACTTATCATTTGATCATTCATCAAATGAAGGAAAGGGATATGTATCAGTCTGATATGATCCTTATCCCGGATTTTTTACTTGTTTACAACATTAATTTATGAAACTCAAAAAGCGATCATCCATCATACTATATATACTCCTGTTGCTGTCGGTAGCATCAAGCGCTATCGCAAAAACACCACCCGGAGATAATAACGGAACCTTAACCGGCACCGTAACAGATAAAGCCGACAGCACAACACTACCCGGTGTTACTGTTTCCATTCCTGACCTGCGCATAGGCACCGCGACCAACGGCAAAGGAAAATATATATTAAACCATGTGCCCCGGGGCACTTACCTGGTATCATTTAGCTACGTAGGTTATAAAACCTATACAGTTAAAGTAGATTTTACCAATACAACCACACTTGATGTGAAGCTGGAAACCTCGTCGATTGAAACAAGCGAGGTAGTGGTAACCGGCGTAAGCAGGGCAACTGAAATAAAAAGAGACCCTGTACCAATGGTCGCCATTGGTAAGTCATACATCGATCAGCACTCGGCAACGGGCAATGTGATTGATGAAATTGCTAACCTGCCCGGTGTAAGCGCGGTAACTACCGGCCCTAATATTTCAAAGCCTTTTATACATGGCTTAGGCTATAACCGTGTAATTACGCTGGAAGATGGCATACGCCAGGAAGGCCAGCAATGGGGCGATGAGCATGGTATCGAAGTAGATCAAAATTCTATCGACCGAGTGGAGGTAATAAAGGGGCCCGCCAGCTTAACCTATGGTTCGGATGCTATTGGCGGTGTTGTTAACCTGATCACCTCTCCGCCTGTGCCCGAAGGTAAAATACTGGGCGATGTGCAGGGTATTTACGGTACCAATAACGGGCTGATCAACGGATCATTCAAATTACAGGGCAATAACAATGGCTTTGTGTGGGGAACGGTAATATCCGACAAGGAAGCTAAAGATTATCAAAACCAGCACGATGGCCGCGTTTATGCTACCAATTTTAAGGAAAAGGATGCCAGGGTGATGGTAGGCTTAAATAAATCGTGGGGATATTCTTACCTGAATGCATCGATATTTGATGATGAGCAGGCGATCCCCGATGGCAGCCGCGACCCTGTAACCCGTCAGTTCACCAAACAAATTACCGATTCGGATACTTACCGCCCTGTCGTATCGCCATCGGAGCTAAACTCGTACGCCCTGCCTACTTTGCACCAGCATGTGCAATTGTACCGCATTTATGATAATAGCGATTTTATTATTGGCAATGGTAATTTAATAGTTAACCTGGGTTATCAGTACAGCCACCGCCGTGAATATACCCACCCTGATAGCGCGAGCATACCCGGTTTGAACCTGCAACTGACCACCTATACCTATGATGTAAAGTATAACTTCAACATCGGCAAGGATTATGAAACCACTTTTGGGGTGAACGGTATGTACCAAAACAATACCTTAGGTTATAGTACCGATTTCCCGATCCCGGCGTATCACCAGTTTGATATAGGGCCGTTTTTTGTGGTTAAAAAGAGCTTTGGCAAGTTAGATCTTTCGGGCGGTGCGCGGTATGATACCCGTTCATTTACAGGCAAGGCGGCATATGTTGATACCACAACTAAATATTACCCAACGCTGTACACGGGTTCAAACCCTACCACAACGCCTAATGTTACGCAACAGTTCAGCGCGTTAAATAAAACTTTTTCGGGTGTTTCGGGCAGTTTGGGCGCCACTTATAATTTCTCCGATCAATTTCTGTTGAAAGGAAACGTAGCACGTGGTTTCAGGGCGCCAAGTATTGCCGAACTATCTGCCAATGGCCCCGACCCGGGTTCGCAGATCTACCATGTAGGCAACAGCACTTTTAAGCCCGAGTTTAGTGTGCAGGAAGATATAGGCGCGTTTTTAAGCCTGCCCAATGTTTCTGCCAGTGCCGAGGTTTATAGCAACAATATACAAAATTATATATTCCAGGAGCAAGTGCTGGATGCCAATGGCGATCCCGAGCGCGTTAATGCCGATGGCACCAGTAACCCGAACGGCCAATACAGCAAGTTTACTTATGTGCAAAGCAAGGCACGTATTAATGGCGCTGAATTTAGTCTGGATGTTCACCCGGTGGCCTGGCTGCATTTTGAAAACGAGCTTACGCTTACCGATGGTGTAAACTTAGGCACAGGCGCTAAAGTACCCGATAGCCTTAAATACCTGCCATTTATACCGCCGCTGCACACCCACTCGGAACTGCGCGGCACATTTAACAAAGGCTTTGGCAGTTTTAGAAATTTATATGTTTTTGGCGGCTTTGATCATTTTGATGCCCAAAACCATTTCTTTTCGGCCTACGGAACGGAAACTTATACAGCAGGATATAACTTGTTAAGCGCAGGTATTGGCGGCAATATAGTTAACAGCAAAGGCGAAAAGGTATTTGAAGTATTTATTGAAGGCACCAACCTTGCCAATGTAAACTACCAAAGCAATATGAGCAGGCTTAAGTACTTTGATAATGTTACCGTGCCGGCAGGTGTGCAACCCGGTATATTTAATATGGGTCGCAACATAAGCCTTAAGGTGGTGGTTCCGTTTGATCTCTCGCCTAAGGAAAAGACGACGATGTAAGAAAGTTTTAAACTTTCCTGATCCGTGGGCTTCAGTTGCAAACTGAAGCCAGTAAAAGCCTCACGAAGTTTTAAACTTCGTGAGGCTTTATTTTATGAGAGAAAAATGTCAAAGAACCGGGATTGCACCGTATCACACGTGCATAGAAAGTGCTTGCAAGCAATAAAAAGAAAGTTTGATGTGTGCCCTACTTATAGGGCTATTTGGCAACAGGCATTTGAATGGTGCCTTTAGATGAATAACGCCACTAATTTAGCTAAAAAAATTAGTATTTGCAAGTGATTTTGGGAAAATACTCGCAGATTTATTGTAAATTATTTAGTTTCAAATAGAATAAATTTCATTTGAATTGGGGTTGAATTACTGCGAAAATGTAGCCATATCAAACTTACGAAGTTTTTAAAACTTCGTAAGTTTCTATCAGGAGGGTTTTATTATTACTGCGCGGGAACGATCTTTAAACATACCGGGTTGCCAATCTGTATATGGGAAACAATGCCTATCAGCCTGCCTGATATTTGGTCTAAGCGATAAATTACAATGCTATCGCTATTTTGGTTGGCTACCAGTAAAAACTTACCGCTGGGGTCAATGGCAAAGTCGCGCGGGCCTTTGCCTAACGACGGGCTGCGCGAAACAAAGGTTAGCTGGCCGTTATCAGGGTTTATGGCATATACTACAATATCGTTAGCGTTGCCACGGTTTGAGGCATACAGAAACCTGCCATCGGGCGATATATGTATGGCTGCCGAACCAATATTGCCGTTAAAGGCCTTGGTAAGCATATTTACTGATTGTATTTCTTTAAGCGATCCGTTATCATAGTCATACGCGGTAATTACACCACCAATTTCCTGTATCAGATAGGCGTATTTACCATCATTGGAAAAAACGATATGCCGCGGGCCGTTACCCGGTGTTACACTTACAAAAGCAGGTGTGGAAGGTGTAAGTGGCTGAGGTTTTGAGGCATGATAACGATAGATGTTTATTTTATCTGTTCCGAGGTCGGTATACAGCAAATATTTTTCATTGGGCACCAATATGCCGGTGTGCACATGGGGGCCTTCCTGGCGGTCTTTAACAACGCTGCTGCCCACATCCTGAATAACCTGTGACGGGGCGCCGATGGAGCCATCTTTATTTACGGGTAATACCGCTAAACTTCCGCTGCTGTAGTTGGCCACAAACACATTCTTCTGGTCTTTATCAACCGATATGTAGCAGGGATCGGCGCCTTTAGAGGGCTGTTTATCAAGCATTTTTAATTTACCGCTACTGGCATCAAATGAAAGGGCAGCTACACCGCCTTTGGTATTTTCGGTAACCGCGTAAACAAATTTGTTATTTGCCGAAACGCAGAGATATGAGGGATTGGTGAAGGCCGTATCATCAACCGTGGTAAATTCATTTAAATAGGATAGTTTGCCTGTCTCTACATAAAAACGGTAAACATACACCCCCTTGCTGGTGCCACTGGTATAAGTACCTATCAATACATCATAAGTTGATGGAGCGGCAGGTTTTTTCTGCGCGAAGGTAAATACAGGAAATAAGATGGAAACTATCAGCAATAATTTTTTCATGGCGAAATGTATTGGTTATGAAAGCGCAAGTTAATAAAACTGTCAAAAAAAATGCCCCCGATTTTCGGAGGCATTTTATTATATCAAATGTTTTAGCATGATCACTTCTTTTTCGTCCAGATAGCGCCAGCGGCCGCGGGTAAGATCTTTTTTGGTGAGGCCTGCATATACTACCCTGTCGAGTTTTACAACCTCGTATCCTAAATGTTCAAATATGCGGCGTACCACGCGGTTTTTGCCGCTGTGAATTTGTATGCCCACCTCTCTTTTCGAGCCTCCCTGTACATAGGATACAGAATCAGGTTTTATTAAACCATCTTCCAACTCAAGGCCGAATTGGATCTTATTCAAATCGCCCTGTACCAAACTCTTATTCAGTTCAACCTGGTATAATTTGGTAATGTTACTGCGCGGATGCGAAAGCTTATCGGCCAGGTCGCCATCGTTGGTCATTAATAACAAACCTGTAGTATTCCTGTCTAAACGACCTATAGGATAGATGCGCTCGCGGCTGGCTTTTTCAACCAGGTGCATTACGGTGCGGCGCTCCTGCGGGTCTTCGGTAGTAGTTATGTAATCCTTTGGTTTATTTAACAATACATAAACCATTTTTTCGCGCTTCAGCAACTCGCCGTTATAGCGTATCTCGTCTTTTATAGGGTCTATTTTATGGCCCAGTTCAGAAACCACTTCACCATTAACCGAAACCACACCCGCTTCGATCAACTCATCAGCTTTACGGCGCGAGCATATACCCGCGTTGGCTATATAACGGTTAAGCCTGATCAACCCTGAATCTTTACTATCTTTTTCCTTGCGGCTGCGCAGGGTTTTTGCCGGTGCATCCCTGTCGGGAGTTATTTTATTGTAGGATGATTTGGGCGATTTGCGGAATGGCTCGCTGCCACCTTCGCGTTTTTTGAACCCGCCTTCTGATGGTTTGCCTGCAAATTTCCTGTCGCCTGTTGCGGTACGTGGTTTTGAACCGGCAGAGCTGAATTTTCTTTCGCTGCCTTCGCCACCAGTAGAACTTCTTTTTGGCCTGTCATCGGCAGAATTGTCCCTGCCTGAATATGATTTTTTGCGGGGCGCTGCAAAAGACTTCTTCTCGCCCGGTGTATCGTTGTTAAAACTTCTTTTTGGCCTGTCGCTGCTATCGGCAGAGCTTACCCTGCCTGAGTATGGTTTGCTGCGGCCCGAAGAATATGGTTTTTTTTCGCCCGATGAATCGCTGCCAAAACTTCTTTTGGGCCTGTCGTCGCTATCGGCAGGGCGGCCTGAATAAGGCTTGCGCGGGGCAAAGCTTTTCTTTTCGCCACCTGTAAAACTGCTTTTATGTTCAGCATCGCCCCTGCTTGCATAAGGTTTGCTGCCGGTTGAAGAGGATGACCTCTTTTCGCCCGAACGTTCGCTGCTATATTTTTTTTCTGGTTTGTTCCAATCAGTTTTATCGGAACCTGATGATGATTTTCCCCTGGATGAGGTTGATCTTTTTGGCCTGTCATCAGCCTTGTTTGTTCGGCTTGATGATCTGCCGGATTTGTCGTCGCGACTGTTCCCTGGTTTCTTAAATACCATAATTTTTTGTTTAACACTTCTCAGCGTGAGAGGTCAAAGTTACTCTTTTTTAAACAATTTTTTCATTTTTTTGTTGAAGTCCAAAATCGGCGTTTAAGCTGTTTAAACGCCGATTTTGGGGCGTATTTTAACCCCTCAAAACACTAAGGTATTGGTAAGTATTTGATAATGTGAATAATATGGCTTACCTTTGTCGCAAGTTTTACCTATAATAGTATATATGAATAAAAAAGAAATGATAAAAAAACACTTGATTGCGTGCTCCGTAATATTAGTGCTGGTTGTCATTTCCAAGTTCACACTTAGTAGCGCGGCGATATCAAAACCGCCGGTTGTTGTGAACCATCCTACCGCCTCAAAATTTATTTTTACCAAAAACAATACCTCAAATGATCTGAGCTTTGCCAATGAAGCATTACCTGTTAACGATAGAAAAGTTGACAAGAAAATGCACCATTCGCTAATGGAGCATGCCTACGGTTGTATACAATCAAACATACTACAGCAAAAAGCAAGAAAACTATTCCCGATCATTGAGCCTATTTTAAAGGCTTATGGTATTCCTGATGATTTCAAATATATTCCTTTGGTTGAATCGGGTTTGTGCGATGGTATATCGCCAAAAGGCGCGGCAGGATTATGGCAATTTATGCCCGGAACGGCACGTACCTACGGTTTAAAAGTAGGGCATGGCATTGATGAGCGGTCGAGCGTTAAAAAATCGACCATTGCGGCATGTAAGTATATAAAAGAGCTTTATGTTGAGTTTAACAGCTGGACACTGGCCGCCGCCGCTTATAATAATGGCGAAATTAAATTACAAAGGGCTATCAACGCTCAAAACGAAGACAACTACTTCCGTATGCATTTAAACCGCGAAACCGGTGTATATGTGTACAACCTTATTGCTATGAAAGAGATCATTAGCAGGCCTGTTAAATATGGCTATAAGCAGATCTATACCAATATGCCATCGCCACAGTTGCTGGCATATAATTAGTATGTAAAAATTACGGAGCACCTTACAGGGCCGATCCGCCAACAGGCAGACCGGCCCTTTTTTTGCGTATATTTGCAGCAAAATAATTATTGATTTATTGAATTACTAAATTATTGATTTGGTATGTTTTTTAAATCGGTAATTCAATAAATCGATAATTCAATAAATGAATAATAAACCTCTCGATCTGGGTGAGCAAAGTGAAGTTGAAGTTTACGGGGCCCGGGTACATAATTTAAAAAATATTGATGTTTCGTTTCCGCGCAACCAACTGGTAGTAATTACCGGGCTTAGTGGCAGCGGTAAATCGTCGTTGGCGTTTGATACCATTTATGCCGAGGGGCAGCGCCGTTATATGGAAACATTTTCGGCCTACTCGCGCCAGTTTATGGGCGGGATGGAGCGGCCCGATGTGGATAAGGTAAGCGGCCTTAGTCCGGTTATTGCCATCGAGCAAAAAACAACCAGCAAAAACCCGCGCTCAACGGTGGGTACAATTACCGAGATATATGATTTTATGCGCCTGCTTTTTGCGCGCATAGGTGATGCCTACTCCTACGAAACAGGTGAGAAAATGGAGCGCATGTCGGAAGATCAGATCCTGAAAACCATTTTTGAACGGTTCGACGGGCAGCCGGTGAATATTTTAGCCCCCGTGGTAAAAGCCCGCAAAGGCCATTACCGCGAACTTTTTGAGCAGATACGCAAGCAAGGTTACCTAAAGGTTTGGATTGACGGGGCGATGGCCGATGTTGAACCAAAAATGCAGGTTGACCGTTACAAGATACACGATATTGACGTAGTAGTTGACCGACTGCAAATAAGCGAAGAAAACAGCAAGAGGTTATACACCTCGATACAAGCGGCTTTAAAAATTGCCAAGGGCATTATCAGAATAGGCGATAAGGATAATAATGTATCGTATTTCAGCAAGTACCTGATGGATCCGGTTTCGGGCATATCCTATGACGAGCCTCAGCCAAACACGTTTTCCTTCAACTCGCCCTATGGCGCATGCGAAAAATGTAATGGTTTAGGTTATATTTTCGAGGTTGACGAGGCATCGGTTATACCAAATCCAAAATTAAGTATCCTAAACGGTGGACTTGCACCTTTGGGCGAATACCGCGAAACCTGGATCTTCCAGGTGCTGAAAGCGCTGGCCAAGAAATATGAGTTTAGCCTGTCAACCCCGATAGAGAAACTGGAACGCGAAAAGCTGGATATCATTCTTAACGGTTCAACCGAAATGATAACCGTTGCTGTTGAGTATAACAAATGGAACGTGCAAAGCTACCAGATCAGCTTTGATGGGATCATCCGCATGCTGGAAGAGCAGCAGGAGCGCCGTGGCGATGAGGGGATGGATGATATGGAAAACTACAGGGTATTAAAAACCTGCCCGGTATGCGATGGTGCGAGGCTAAAAAAGGAATCGCTGCATTTTAAGGTTGATCAAAAAAATATTTTTGAGCTGGCCAGCCTGGATATTAATGAGTTGCAGGATTGGTTCAATAATTTAGAGGACAGGTTGAATGAGCGGCAGAATGTTATTGCCAAAGAGATATTAAAAGAGATACGTGCGCGCATTGTGTTTTTGCTGGATGTTGGCTTGAGTTATTTAACGCTCGACCGCACCGCCCGCACGCTTTCGGGTGGCGAGGCGCAGCGCATAAGGCTGGCCACGCAGATAGGCTCGCAGCTGATGAATGTGATGTACATTTTGGATGAGCCGAGCATTGGCCTGCACCAGCGGGATAATGCAAGGCTTATAAATGCCCTAAAAAACCTGCGCGACCTGGGCAATACCGTTTTGGTGGTTGAGCACGATAAGGATATGATATTAGAAGCCGACCACGTGATCGATATGGGCCCGGCTGCCGGCGTACATGGTGGCGAGATTGTTGCGCAGGGTACACCTGCACAACTTATGAAAGCACATACGCTTACCACCTCCTACATTAACGGCGAGCGCGAGATTGCCATCCCTAAAAAAAGGCGTGAAGGCAATGGTAAGATACTATCCCTAAAAAAAGCAAGCGGACATAACCTGAAAAAAGTTAGTGTTGATTTCCCTTTGGGTAAAATGATCGGTATAACCGGCGTATCGGGCAGCGGTAAATCAAGCCTGATAACGGAAACCTTGTACCCTATTTTAAACCATCACTTTTTCAGGGCTAAAAAGCACCCGCTGCCTTATGAAAAAATTGAAGGGCTGGAGCATATTGATAAAGTGATTGAGATAGACCAAACCCCAATAGGCCGTACACCACGCTCAAACCCGGCAACTTATACAGGTGTTTTTTCGGATATACGCAACCTGTACGTGCAACTGCCCGAATCGAGGATCAGGGGTTATAAACCGGGGCGTTTCTCGTTCAATGTAAAAGGCGGCCGCTGCGAAACCTGCCAGGGCGCCGGGATGAAGGTAATAGAAATGAACTTTTTGCCCGATGTACAGGTGCCCTGTGAGGAATGTGGTGGCAGGCGCTATAACCGTGAAACGTTAGAGGTGCGCTATCGAGGCAAATCTATTAGTGATGTGCTGGATATGAGCATTGAGGATGCCACGCCATTTTTTGAGCATATCCCGGCCATTTACCGCAAGGTTAAAACTTTGTTGGATGTGGGATTGGGCTATATCAGGCTGGGGCAGGCATCAACCACCCTATCGGGCGGCGAGGCGCAGCGGGTTAAGCTGGCCACCGAACTTTCGAAGAAAGATACAGGCAATACGTTTTATATTTTGGATGAACCTACAACAGGGCTGCATTTTGAAGATATAAACGTATTGTTAGGCGTATTAAACCAATTGGTTGAAAAAGGCAATACGGTTTTGGTGATAGAGCATAACCTTGATGTAATAAAGGTAGTCGACCATGTGATCGATCTTGGCCCCGAAGGTGGCTCAGGCGGCGGTAAAATACTGTTTAGCGGCACGCCCGAAGGCTTGTGCAAGGTAAAGGATAGCTTTACGGGAGTGTTTTTGAAGAAAGAGATGAAGGTTAAGTAAATACATGTACATAAACTTGTACATGCTATTTCTATTCTTTATCTTTATTAAAATTACATTATGCAGGTCACAACATATACATCGTTTCGTCAGCAACTAAAATCCTATCTGGATAAAGTTAGAAACAGCCATACCCCACTTTATGTTACAAGCGCCAATGGCGAAGATGTAGTTGTGCTTTCCAAGGCTGATTATGAAAGTATGGAAGAAACCTTTTATCTTTTAAAAAGCCCTGTTAATGCCGCCAGGTTATTAAAGAGCATAGAAGATCATGAAAAAGGTTTAGGCAAGGAAAGAAGCCTGATTGAAGAATGAAAATTATTTTTCTTGACCAGGCATGGGAAGATTACCTGTATTGGCAGGGAACGGATAAATCCATGTTAAAAAAAATTAATTCATTGGTAAAAGAAATTGACCGGACACCTTTTGAAGGTAGTGGCAAACCTGAGTCATTAAAACACAACCTGGCTGGTTTATGGTCGAGTCGGATAAATCTGGAACATAGGTTAGTTTACCAAATAGAAAACGAAGCTATTGTGATTCATCAATGCAGGTATCATTATTAATTTAATAGCCACTAAGAATTTCTCTCAAAACAAAAAGCATAAATCATAACTTTATGCAATATGCTGCCATTACTTACCGCCGCCCAGATACGCGAAGCTGATGCTTATACCATCGCTCATGAACCCATAACTTCTGTTAATTTGATGGAGCGCGCAGCTAAGGCTTTTGTAGGCTGGTTCATCAATCATTTTCCTGATAAAAGGCAGGCCATATCTATTTACTGCGGTACCGGCAATAATGGTGGCGATGGGCTGGCCATAGCACGCATGCTGCACGATCATCATTACAAGGCTTTAAATGTTAAAGTTGTGCGATTTTCTGATAAAGCTTCGGATGATTTTAGCGCTAATTTGAAACGGCTGCAAAAAACTATCCCTTTAACCGAAATAAATATCAACGAAGACGCTCCTGCCGAAGATAGCCCCGTTATTATTGATGCGATGCTTGGCAGCGGCCTTAATAAACCGCTTGCAGGTGATTATGAAAAACTGGTAAAATATTTAAATGACCTGGAAAGAACCATCGTATCTGTTGATGTGCCTACCGGATTTTTTACCGAAGGTGTGGTTAAACCCGGCGCTACCGTTTTAAAAGCCGACCTGGTTATTACTTTTCAGCAGGCAAAGATCAATTTTTTGTTGCCGGAGTCGGGGCCGTATATTAATTGCTGGGAGGTGGTTAATATTGGTATTGATGAAGGGTTTGTACGTTCATTAAACTCGCCTTATCAGTTTGTTGAGGAAAGGGATATCAGGAAGCTGATAAAGCCGCGCCATAAATTTAGCAACAAAGGGACTTATGGGCACGCCCTGATCGTTGCAGGACAGGCTAAGACGATGGGAGCGGCCTTGCTTTGTGCTTCGGCATGTGCGCAGGCGGGTGCGGGGCTTACAACGGCCTGTGTGCCCGAAAGCGGCCTCACAGCATTAAACAGTTATATGCCCGAAATTATGGCCATCATCAGGCAAGGGAATGACCTCCCCGAAATTGGCTGGGATAAATTTACCGCTATGGGTATTGGCCCGGGCTTGGGCGATGATGAAAGTTCATTAGCCTTACTAACAGCTATTTTTACCAATTACAAAAAACCTGTGGTTATTGATGCCGACGCGCTTAATTTATTGGCTACCCACAAACAACTTTGGGAGCTGATACCTAAAGGAAGCATTTTAACACCGCATATGAAGGAGTTCGACAGGCTTTTTGGCGAGCATAGCAACTGGTGGCAACGCCTGCAAACCGCTATCGCGAAAGCAAAAGAGCTGAAACTGTGCATCGTACTAAAAAATGATTATACCATAATCGCTACGCCCGACGGTAAGGCCTATTTTAACTCCACCAGTAATGCTGCTATGGCCAGCGGTGGTATGGGCGATGTGCTTACCGGTATTATTGCCGCTTTACTCGCGCAGCAATACTCACCTGCAGAAGCCTGCATCATTGGTAATTATATACATGGCAAAGCAGGTGATGAACTGGCATTGCCTAACCGCATGAATGTGGTTTTGCCCGGTAAGGTAGCCGCGCAGCTGCCGGCAACAATGGCAAAATTAAGGGCATAAAAAAACGGCTGTAAGTATCATACAGCCGTTAATTAACTATTAACTGATCTTATAAAGAACGAAATACTCAAACTAAATTGTACATAAGACGCTTGTAGTGTCTCAATAGTTACAAACGCAGAAAGAAATAGTATTGTTTTATAAGAGTGTATTTTTTTGGTTAAAAAAAGTTGCTTTTAACTTAAATTAACATAAATAGCAATGCCGGGAATGATTTAGAAGGTGCCGATAACCATCATTTGATCCATAGTAGGGCCAACACTGCCGCCACGTGGTTCAAGGGTTACTGCAAAGGCCTGTGCTAAGGCAATGGATTGCATTTGCTTCATATCTACACTATCTGTTGCAGATTTATCGAAAACACCAAGGCTAACAGGCTTTCCGCCTACAAGTGCCCATAGCTGGTATTGATGTGCCTGGTCATTTTGTGGTAATTGCAGGTCGGCCATGTCAATCATCACTTCTTTTTTGGTAGGGCTAAAAGCCACTAACATTGATGATGATGAATGTTTAGGCGTACCGTTTAATTTTATCACCTTAAATGATGGATCGCGGTAAATGCCTAACTGCTGATCCTGGAAGTTTACAGTTTTGGTAAAACGCTGGTTTTGGGTGTTCAGCACAACCAACTGCCCGTTTGCATCCTGTAACTTACTATATACGTTCACCAGTACGGCAACGCTTGCTATTAATAAAGCAAAACATGCCGCAAAGGCGTATTTATAAAAACTGTTTGCCTTTGGTGCAGGCAAGGCGATAACATTATCCCTAATATGATCTTTTTTTGATGGGAAGTTGTTATCATCGGCAAAATTGGTGAGCAGGCTGTTTAACACCCTGTCGCGGATATGATCTGCCGGTTGAATAGCATTTTCTAAAGCATAAGATTCCATAGCGCGTTCGATTTCGTCCAACTCAGCTTTTATAGCCGGATGTTTCGAAGCCATCGCCTCTACTTGCAACTTTTCGTTGGGGGTTATGTCCCCCAGAACGTAAAGTTCCAAAATCCCTGATTCAATATATGCGTTAATATCTTCCACTTTCTAACTTTCAATTAAAATGTTTCCTGAGTTGCTGTATAGCCATTCTTAAACGTGTTTTAATGGTACCAAGCGGAATGCCTAATTCATCGGCAGCTTCCACGTGAGTGTAACCTTTAAAGTACACCAATTCAAGAATCAATTTTTGTTCTGGCTTCAATGTTTGTACCAGATCTTTGATCCCCAGCAGCTCAGGTTTGTAAACTGTGTTCCTTTGCTCGTCTATGAAAGTTACGTTATTTTCGAGTTCCTGGTTTTTATTTTGGTTCTTAAAATCTTTAGATCGGATCTTATCTATAGCCAAATTGCGCGCAATATTTACCATCCAGGTAAACAAACGGCCCTTTTCTGCGCTATAACCCGAGAAGGAATGCCATATTTTTACAAAAGTTTCCTGTAAAATATCTTCTGCCACGGCAGTGTCAATTATTATACGGGATATAACCCCATACAACGATGAGGAATACATGTCATACAAAGCTTCTACCGCAATTTTCTCACGGTTCCGCAGTGCAAGCACTAATTCCTCTTCCGACAACGATATTTTGGTTTTCCTGGTCAACGGGGTGAAGATATAAAGGAATAATCAGATTTCAAACAAGTGTTTTTCAGCATGGTATGATGAGCGTACTAATGGGCCGCTTTCCACATACCTAAAACCCTTTTCGAGGCCAATTTGTTTTAAAAAACTAAACTGATCAGGATGGATCCAATCAACCACCGGGTGGTGGTTACGGGTGGGCTGTAGGTACTGGCCTAAAGTAAGTATCTGCACGCCTGCTTGCAGCAGATCATCCATCGCTTCCAATATATCTTCTTCCTTTTCGCCCAGGCCCAGCATAATGCCCGATTTGGTGCGCAGGCCAGCCTTTGCAATATGGCTTAAAGCTTCCAGGCTGCGATCGTATTTAGCCTGTATGCGTACTTCGCGGGTTAGGCGGCGTACGGTTTCCAGGTTATGCGAAACAACTTCGGGCCTGGTTTCTAAAACACGTTCCAAGTTTTCCCAAACGCCCCTGAAATCGGGCAGCAAGGTTTCCAATGTAGTTTCGGGGCTTTCGCGGCGGATTGCATTAATGGTTTCGGCCCAGATGATAGAGCCGCCGTCCTTCAGGTCATCACGGTCGACCGAAGTGATCACGCAATGCTTTACCTGCATTAATTTAACAGAATTGGCTACGCGGTTAGGCTCATCCATATCAACAGCCAAAGGCCTGCCGGTTGCAACGGCGCAAAATGAGCATGAACGGGTGCAGATGTTGCCCAATATCATAAAGGTAGCCGTACCGGCACCCCAGCATTCGCCCATATTAGGGCAATTGCCGCTTTCGCAAATGGTATGTAGTTTATGTGTATCAACCAAACTGCGTACCTGGGCATATTCCTTACCCACAGGAAGCTTTACCCTAAGCCAATCGGGCTTGCGGTTAACTGGCGCAGCGGCAACTACCGGTAGTTCAATCATGATACAAATGTAGGCAAAAACCCCATAACCCCCTAAAGGGGGAATAATAATTGCTATTGATATATTTAATATTACAGTTGATTGATACATGCCATTAATAAACATTTAAATTTGCATTGATCAAATTCGAAATTGAGACTATGGCAACAATTAAAACAACTTATATTGGCGATCTGCGCACCGAAGCAACTCACATGCAATCAGGCACCAAAATTTTGACCGACGCGCCAACCGATAACCAGGGAAAAGGTGAAGCATTTTCGCCAACCGACCTGCTGGCTGAATCATTAGCAGGATGCATATTAACTACTATGGCTATTGCGGCACGTACGCATGGCATTCAAATGGATGGTACTTCTGCCGAGGTTACTAAGGTTATGGCCGCAAATCCACGCCGCGTGGCCGAGGTGGTTATAAATCTTAAATTCCCGCAGGAATATTCAGATAAAGAAAAGAAAATACTGGAATTGGCCGCGCATGGCTGCCCGGTAACTGTAAGCCTGCACCCTGATCTGAAAAAGACGGTGGATTTTGGGTGGTAGGTTTTGAGTTGAAAGTTAAAAGTATAAAGCTAAAAGTCGAAAAGGAATAGCCCTAAACTTTCAACTTTCGACTTTTAACTCTAATCTAACTCAGTACTTCCAGCGCTTCTTCTACAGAGATCCCTCCGTGCGACTGGTCGAGAATACATTCGCCATCTTTAATCAATAGCATTTGCGGCGATTCGTGGTGGACGTGAAAATCCTGGGAGATTTGGTTTGATATATCGCGGTAGCTTATCAGGTCTAAAAAATACAGGGGCATACCGGCAGGTAATTTATCCATATCCATCTCAAAGCGCCTTTTTGCCATCATGCTGATAGGGCAGCGTGTGCTATGCTTAAAAATTACGCTATAGCCTTGTTGCTGTTTAATGGCAGCAATTTGATTCGCCGAATCCAACGATGTCCAGTTCATATAAATAAATATTTTTGTGTATGCTTAATTCAACAAAATTACAGCATAAGGCTGTATATGTTTTAAGCAATTGTAGAAAATGACAATTAACTGTTAACGGCCACCGCGTGGATAGGTGCTATAAGCAGGGCATAGTTTGTTTGAGCACGAAGCCATGGCGCCTAATGTTAAAGCTATAACTGCTATGTAAAGTATCTTTTTCATTTTATAATTTTTTACTATAACGAATTTTATCCCTTTAAAGTTGCGGCAAGTTGGGCCATTTTTATGGCTGTTACGGCCGCTTCATCACCTTTATTACCATGTTTGCCGCCGGCACGGTCAAAAGCCTGCTGGTGGTTGTTGGTAGTTAATACCCCAAAAATAACAGGCTTGGAATATTTTATGCTCACATTGCTTATGCCATTGGCCACCGCGTTGCAAATAAAGTCAAAATGCCTTGTTTCGCCCTGTATTACGCAGCCCAAACATATTACAGCATCTAAATTACCATTTTTTAATAATAAATCGGCACCCGATGTTAATTCAAAGCTGCCCGGAACGGCATAAGTAAAAATATTTTGTTCGGCTGCACCGTACTTGATCAGGTTTTGATAAGCGCCCTGGTATAAGGCATTGGTTATTTCGGCATTCCACTCGGCTACTACAATGCCAAAGCGGTATGCCGAGGCTGACGGGATCTCACTGCCTGAAAAATCGCTGAGGTTTTTGTGCTGGCTGGACATTTTGTTTTGGAGATTAGTGGTTGGAGGTTAGGTCAGGATAAAACTAATCACAGATCACTAACCTCTAATCACTTACATGCGCGCTTCTGCACGGGCAATATATTCATCAATATTTTGCGATTCGGTGCTGCCGTAGTAATCGGTTTTTATTTTCTTGTAGGTTTCATCGGCTGATTTGAAATCATTTTCAGCTTCATAAACCAAACCTAACTTTTTAAGGTATAATGGCGACAGGAATTTATTTTTTGCCTTATCAGCTGCTTTTTTAAAGTAGGTTTCAGCCTGATCGTAATTTTTTAGCTCAACATAAGCATCGCCTGTGCTGCCTAAAGCCTCGGCGGCCACCATACTGTCGTCGCCATGATAGCTGGTTAAGTTATCAATAGCTTTGCCGTATTCGCCTTTGTTTAAATAAGCTACGCCTAAGTAAAAATAAGCAAGGTTAGCGGCTTTGGTGCTGCCATAGTCATTAATGATCTTCACAAATCCCGGGTAACCGGCATCGCCGTTAATGGCTTTGTCCCAATCTTTTTTCTCCCAAAAATCCTGCGCAACATGCATTTGGTTGGTGGCATCAATCTCGCGCGGGGCAAGGTAAACCTTCAGGTAAATAAAATAGCCCACAACCATTAAAACAATTGCCGCGGCTATAAACAATAAACTTTTTTGATTCTCGCGCACAAAGCTGCCAGTTTGCACGGGCTTATTAGCTCCGATGGCAATATTTGTGTTATCCTGCATTTTCGACATTTCTATTCTAAAATTAAGTTTGCAAACTTACGGTTTTCTAAATTTTTCACAATAGCTTTTGATTATTATTTAGTGATTAGTGATTGGAGGTTAGTGATTAGTTATAAATGAGTTATGATTTTGGGTTAGTGATTAGTGATTAGAGGTTAGTGATTAGTTATAAACAGGTTATGAACGAGTTATGTTTTGGGGGATGTGTGGTTCTATTTAAGGCTATTACGGCTTAATTGCGGCGCGTAAATTAAATCTTAACTAATCACCAATCACTACAACTCTTGATTGCAGCGCATAAATTAAATTTCTACTAATCACTAACCTCTAATCACTAATCACTATTTTTGAACCCCATGTATCTGCATCAATTATCCGTCATCAACTTTAAAAACTACGCCGAAGCCGAGCTGGCCTTTAGCGAGGGCGTTAACGCCTTTACCGGTGATAATGGCGCGGGTAAAACCAATTTGTTGGATGCCATACATTACCTGTCGTTATGTAAAAGCTATTTTAACCCTATTGATACCCAGCAAATAAAGCAGGGGATGGACTTTTTTATCATCAATGGTACCTTTAATAAGAATAAGCACGACGAAAAAATAGCCTGCGCGGTTAAGCGCAACCAGAAAAAGCAGTTCAAGCGCAATAAAAAGGATTACCAGCGCCTGGCCGATCATATCGGGCTGTTTCCGCTGGTGATGATATCGCCGTATGATACCAGTATTATTACCGAGGGCAGCGACGAACGCCGCCGGTTTATTGATAATGTACTTTCGCAAACGGATAATTATTACCTGGACGAGGTAATCACCTATAATAAGATACTGAATAACCGGAATGCCTTTTTAAAACTGATTGCCGATACCGGCAGGTACGACCCGCATTTGTTAGAGGTAATGGATGAGCAACTCATGGCATCGGGCAACAGCATTTTTAAAAAGCGCAAAGCCTTTATGGAAAGCTTTACCGAAATATTTAATAAGCATTACCAGTTTTTAACCGAAGGCGCCGAACAGGTTGAGCTGATCTATGAGTCGCAATTGCTGGAGGAAGATTTTGCAATGTTACTCAAAAAGAGCATTGAAAAAGACAGGGTTTTGGAGCGCACCACAGCCGGCGTACATAAAGACGACCTGCAATTTGCCATACATGGCATGCCGGTAAAAAAATTCGGCTCGCAGGGGCAGCAAAAATCTTTTTTAATAGCGCTTAAATTAGCCCAGTATACTTTTTTAACCCGCGAAAAGGGCTTTAAGCCCTTATTGTTGCTGGATGATATTTTTGATAAGCTGGATGACAAGCGGGTTGCCAAGCTGATGCAAATGGTAAGCGATAATGATTTTGGGCAGGTATTTATTACCGATACCAGCGTAAACCGGGTGCAAAATATATTTAATGGTATGGGGGTTGATGTTAAACTATTTAAAGTAGCAGGAGGAGAAATTGATGCGTAAAGCCAACGATAAATCGCTTAAAGAGGCCATTGAGCAAATGCTGAATGTTTATAAGATAAAAAAGCGCTTTGAAGAAACCGCTGTTGCTGCGCATTGGCCCGAACTGGTAGGGAAATCGGTAGCTAACCGTACCAAAGAATTATATATACACGATAAAAAAATGTTTTTGCGGATAGAATCGTCCGTAATAAAAAATGAACTGATGCTCATGCGAACCCAGATCATAAATAAAATAAACGATAAAGCTAATGAAGTATTAGTGGAAGAGATTATCTTCCTCTAGCCATACGCAAACGCTGAACTGCACCTACATATACCTGATCACGTATCATTGAATAAACAAGGATAAATACACCCGGCAGTAAAAATGCAAGTTGCACTTCAGGGTGATTTTTGAAAAGCGTTGCAGAAGCCACAGCTAAAATCACTACCACTACGGAGAATAATAATATTTTAAATATAAACTTCATGACACAAGTTTTTTAAATGGTTTAAAATTCTATTAGTAACTTATCTCGTTTACCTATAGAGGTTTACTGTTACTAATAGAATAGTAAAATTATAATATTTGTTTTAATAAAACAAACTTATTAACAAATAATTCGTACAAATATAATTTTGTGGATAAAAAGCCATCCGCAAAACCTATAAAATTTAGAATTTCTCGAAAGCTGAAAAGAAAAAGCTGCCTTCGATCTGTGCATTCTCATCAGAATCTGAACCGTGAATGGCATTAGCACTGATAGATTGTGCAAATGTTTTACGGATAGTGCCTTCATCAGCCTTTGTTGGATCGGTAGCGCCAATTAATTTACGAAAATCTTCAATAGCGTTATCCTTTTCGAGTATTGCAGCCACAATAGGGCCCGACGACATAAATTCGCAAAGCTCACCATAAAAAGGGCGTTCCTTGTGTACTTCATAAAACTGGCCTGCTTTCTCAGGGCTTAAATAAGTATATTTCATGGCTACCAATTTAAAACCACCTTTTATTATCTGGTCTAAAATTCCGCCTATGTGCCCTGCTGCAACAGCATCGGGCTTAATCATTGTAAAAGTTTTGTTACTTGCCATATTCTTTGTTAAAACTGCGCAAAAGTAGTGTTTTTAATTAAAATTTAAAGGTTTGTGTTGAAGTACTTATCAGCAATTGTTAGATAATACCATTATAGTATGGGCCTGAACAGGATTAGCTTAAAAAATGTTTTAGTAATATAATCAATGAGTTGGAAATTTATTTAGCTTTGCAACTCTTTTTTAAAAATTGGATGTTAGATACTGCTTCGCTTATTGAACTTTTAGCACAGCCGCAAAAAATTGTTATTACAACGCATCACAAGCCTGATGGTGATGCAATGGGCTCGTCGTTAGGTTTATATAATTACCTTATACAGCTGGGGCATCATGTAAGGGTTATTACCCCTACCGATTATCCCGCGTTTTTAAGCTGGATGCCCGGTAATGGCGATGTGATCATCTATACAGATAATACCCAGCAAAGCGATGCATTGATAGCAGATGCCGATATGATATTCTGCCTTGATTTTAACGCGCTGAACCGTATTAACGAAATGGGCGAAAAAGTAGGGCAAAGCACAGCGCTAAAAGTGATGATAGACCATCACCTTGAACCTGATGATTTTGACGATTACCGTTACTGGGATATTAATGCCTGTGCCACGGCGCAGTTAGTATATACCTTTATAACAGATGTGCTTCATCATAAAGAACTTGTTAATAAGGATGTGGCCACTTGCTTATATACAGGTATCATGACGGACTCGGCTTCGTTCCGTTTACCAAATACTACCTCAAATGTGCACCGCATAGCAGCCGACCTGATCGACGCAGGCGCGGTTAACTGGCGGATACATGAGCTGGTTTATAATAATTCATCAGAAAACAGAGTTAGGTTCTTAGGCCATTGCCTGGTTAACAGGCTTACGGTATACGATGATTACAATACAGCCGTTATAGCGGTTAATCATGATGACCTTGAAAAGTATGATGTGATCACCGGGGATACCGAAGGTGTTGTGAATTATGCCTTAGCTATAAGTAATGTACGTTTGGCGGCATTTATTGTTGAGCGCAGGGATAAGGTAAAGCTATCGTTACGTTCAAAAGGCGATTTCCCGGCGAATGATATCTGTAAAAAGTATTTTAATGGCGGCGGCCACCGCAATGCGGCAGGTGGCACATCAACAGATAGCCTTGAACAGGTTATTGATCAATTCAAATTAATTTTACCTAAATATAAAAATCTATTAATACAATAATTAAAATGAAAAAAAACTTAATGTTTTTAGCTCTTGCATCACTTGGATTAGGATTAGCAAGCTGCAATGGCGGATTTAAAAAGGCCGACGGAGGATTGCTTTATGAGATACACTCAACTAAAGGCAACCCCACCATACAACCCGGCGATTTTGTAAGCCTTAACCTGGTAGCCAAAACAGATAATGATTCTGTAATGTTTAATACTTACGACTCAGGTAAGCCTATTCAGATGGCATCACAAAAGCCACAAAGCAAAGGCGATATTTTTACCGGCCTTGCTTTATTAGCCGAAGGTGACAGCGCTACGCTGAAAATCCCTGCGGATTCGGTATTTAAAAAAGGGCAACAAAGGCCACCGAACTTTAAAGGCAAATACCTTGTTTATGATATAAAGATTGATAAGGTTATAGCTAAAGGCAAACTTAGCGATGTTGTTTTTAACGGCCGTATAACCGATTATATAAAAACACAGGGTTTAGCGGTTAAAAACCTTGAGCCGGCTAAAATTAAAAATTTCATTGCCCACCAAAAACTGAATGTTACCCAAACAGCCGATAGCTTATACTACCAGATAACCCAACCAGGCACAGGCCCAACACCATCAGTTGGCGATACTGTAGTAGTAAACTACACAGGCAGGTTCCTTAACGGTAAGGTTTTTGATACATCGGTTAAAGATACCATTTTAAAAGATAAAATGCCGGTTGATCCGATGCGCCCATACAAACCTATTCATATCCCTGTAGGTGAAAAGAAAGTTATTGCAGGATGGGACGAAGGTTTAATGTTATTGAACAAAGGTGCTAAGGCAACATTTGTTATACCATCACACCTTGCTTATGGCGATCGTGGCTTATCAATAATTGGCCCATACACGCCAATAGCATTTGATGTTGAGCTGGTAGATATTATCAAGCCGGATCCAAACGCGCCAAAACCAGCAATGCCAATGATGCCGCAACAGCAACAGGCACCTGTAAAAAAATAAATTGATTACGCCTCCCCGGTAACGGGGAGGCTTTTTTATTTGCTATGAAAAAATTCATTTATAGTGTTTTAACACTTTGCGTGTTTACCATTACGGTAAATGCACAAAACACTTTTCAGCATACGCCTAATGGCAGCCAGTATATCATGTTTACGCATAATGCGGGCGACAGGATAAAGCTGAATGATGTAATAACCTTACAGATCACTCAAAAAACCGATAAGGATTCGTTGCTTTCCAGCACCTATGCTATGGGCCACCCTGTACAGGTACAAATACAGCCATCGCAAAGCGTTACCGATATGATGGAGGTGTTCCCGCTGTTAACCGCTAATGATAGCGTATTGGTAAAAGTGCCTGCCGATTCTGTTTTTAAAGGGCATGAAGATAAAAGGCCGTCGATCTTTCCGCCGGGAAGTAATTTTAACTTCTATATAAAGGTGGTTAAAATACAAACGTTAACCGAGGCTATAGCCGAAATAAAAGCGGCAGAAGTGGTTTCAGCAAATAAATATATTGCCGATAATAAGCTTGTGCTTAAAACTACACCATCGGGTTTAAAATATGCAATTACAAAATTAGGCCTTAAACCCAAGCCGCTTAACGGCGATACCGTGCTGGTAAATTATACGGGCAGGTTAACTAATGGCCGTGTTTTTGATTCAAGCATCGAGTCGGTTGCCAAAGAGAATGGTCTTGACCAGCCTGGCCGCCCGTACGAACCCATAAAATTTGTTTTAGGGAAGCAGGAAGTTGTACCGGGTTGGGATGAAGGTTTGCTTTTACTTAACGAAGGTGGTAAAGCCATCTTTCTTGTCCCATCAGGCCTTGCCTATGGCGACAGGGGTTCGGGCGATGGAACTATACCACCATATAGCACGCTAGCCTTTGATATTGAGCTGGTGCGTGTGATACGTGTTAAGCATGCGCTACCGGTTAAAAAACCATTGCCTAAGAAGCATTACACCACAACAAAGTAATTTGATATAAAGCCTCCCGACTTATCGGGAGGCTTTTTTACTTTTGTACGATGTTACTTACCGATACGCATACCCATTTATATTACGAAACCGATAATGCAAAACGGGCAGCACTAATGCAGCGCTGTGCCGATAACAGCATTAACCGCCTTTTTTTGCCAAATGTTGATATAGAATCTGTACAGCAGGTTTTTGACCTGGCAGCATCATACCCCAATAATTGTTACCCTATGCTGGGCCTGCACCCTTGCTCAGTTAAACCGGGCTGGGAGGATGAGCTGAATAGTATAGTTAATTCGTTGGGCGATCATCGCATATACGCTATTGGCGAAATAGGTATCGACCTGTATTGGGATAAAAGTTTTTTAGACGGGCAGGTACAAGCCTTTAAAAAACAAATAGCCTGGGCAAAATCATTAAAGTTGCCTATTGTTATTCACTGCCGGGATGCTTTTAACGAGGTATTTGAGGTATTGCAGCAGGAGCAGGATGAAGATCTGCGTGGTATATTCCATTGCTTTACCGGCACGCTGGAGCAAGCTGAAAAAGTGATAGAACTGGGCTTTTACCTCGGCATAGGCGGTGTACTTACCTATAAAAACGCGGGGCTCGACAAAATTTTACCTCAAATTGATCTAAGGCATATCGTTTTAGAAACGGATTCTCCGTACCTTTCGCCAGTTCCGTACAGGGGTAAACCTAATGAAAGTTCATATCTCATCTATGTTGCCCAAAAGGTTGCGGAGCTGCACCAGATAAGCATTGAGGATGTGGCAGCTATAACCACCGAAAACTCGAAGCGTATATTTGGAGTATAAACAACATTATTAATTGATTTAAGCTTTAGCATATATTTCCATGAGCCAGATACTGATCATCTATACCGGTGGTACAATAGGTATGATGAGCGACCCTGCTACAAAGGTGCTCAAACCCATCAACTTTGAGCAAATAATGGATAATGTGCCCGAACTAGACCGCCTTAACTGCAAAATAAAGGTGCACTCGTTTGATAAGATCATCGATTCATCAAACATGAACCCCCAGATATGGAGCGAGCTTGCCGGTTTGATAGAAAGCAATTACGATAAGGTTGATGGCTTTGTGATATTGCATGGCTCGGATACCATGTCGTTCACGGCATCGGCTATAAGCTTTATGCTGGAGAATTTGGCCAAACCGGTGATATTTACCGGATCGCAATTACCTATCAGCGCCATACGTACCGACGCTAAGGAAAACCTGATGACGGCCATTGAGATTGCCAATGCCAAAAAGAACGACCGCGCTCGCGTACCCGAGGTTTGCATTTACTTTGATTATAAATTATTCAGGGGTAACCGCTCCTTTAAATACAATTCATCAAAATTCGAGGCTTTCCGCTCGCCCAATTACCCCATATTGGCCGAATCGGGCGTACACCTGCGCTTTAGCGTTAATGATATAAGGCAACCTGCCGATAGCCCCATGGTAGTGCATAAGAACCTGGTGAGCGATGTTGCCGTGCTTAAGCTGTACCCCGGCATAAGCCCTAAAGTTGTTGAAACTATTTTAACTGCCGATGTGCGCGGCATAGTGATGGAAACCTTTGGCGCAGGCAATACCACTACCGAGCAATGGTTTACCGACCTGCTAAAAAACGCTATCGACAGCGGCAAAGTAATATTGGATATTTCGCAATGCAAGGTGGGTACGGTTGAACTTGGCCGCTACGAAACCAGCAAGCAGCTTAAGGATATCGGCGTAGCCAACGGTTACGATATGACCTATGAATCAGCCGTTACCAAAATGATGTACCTGTTAGGCCAAACCGAAGATCCGAAATTGGTTAAGGAGCTACTGGAAACTGATCTGCGTGGTGAGATAACAGTATCGTAACTGATCATTAAGCCCGGTTCTACCTTATCAAAGCAAAAATCCCGTAGGCAAATCCCCGTCAACTTTCACATCGCTGGTTTTCTTGAATACGATTGACTGAAGCCTGCCCCTGGTCATAGTGGTATTCACCAGCCTGTTAATATTGGTTTGAATAAGTATCGCGGTTACCCTTTGTCCCGTCCAGGTAGTAAAAGTAACGTGTGTACCTTGTTGATTTTTATCAAGGTTGGGTATTTCACTCCCCCGGCCATAGGCGGCTGTCATTAGCTGATCCATATACTGCTCGCTGGGCTCTTCACGTATCATCAGGTCAATTTCGGTTAAAATTCCATTTTCACTTACCAGTGTTACCTTATCCAAATACTTGTGCAGGGCAATGGCGCTGGGCTTAACTTCATTTTCGTTCGGCGTTTTTTTATAGGCTATATAAATGTCTTTTTTGTATACGGAGATACTATCACCGAGGTGAAATTGTAAAAAGCCGTTCTTAACATCTAAATTTTGCATGGATTGGGCGCTACAGTACAATGGGAATATCAGCGCTAAAAAAAGGAGTTTCTTCATTTGTATATTTTAAATAAACATAATGAAATTAAACGTTTATTGTTTGTAATTATGTTAATGTTCTTGCGGAATAGTTAAGGTTTTAATGGTATGTTGCCGCCCTGTTCAAAAGTGCATAAATGGATGCCGCGGCTTTATAAAAACCCAAAAAGGGAAATCGGGAAATATAAACTTTGAAAAGCATTTACATATTTAAAAAACGCCAGCAATCAAACATTTTATTAATTATAAGGGTTACATATACTTTATTTTGGCCTATAAACTACCCGAATGAATAATAAAGATGTGTTAAGCAACCAGGAATTATTAAACGTTTTATCACTTACTGATGAGGCCGTTGCAATACATGTATCTGAAAAAGCGGTAATACGGTTTGCCAATGATGCCATGTTAAAAATTTGGGGTAAAGGCAAAAGTGTAATAGGCAAATCGCTTGAAGATGCTTTGCCCGAGCTAAAAGGCCAACCTTTTATTGACCTGTTTAAAAAGGTTTGGAACGAAGGCCTAACCATTAAAGGAACCAATACAGCCGCGCAGCTTGAAATAGGTGGCATTACCAAAACATTTTATTTCGATTACGAATACCGTGCAATTAAAAATGAAAAGGGCGAAACCTATTGCATATTGCACATAGCAAGGGATATAACCGAGCGGATGTTAAGCCGGGAACGGGAACAAAATTTAACCGAAGAATTACGGGCAGCGAATGAAGAGCTTTCGGCATCAAACGAAGAAATAAACGCCTCTAATGAGGAGCTGATCGGATCGCAGGAAGAATTATTGAAATTATATAAAAACCTTTCAGATAACGATACTCGTTTTCGCAGCATGGTACAGCAAGCCCCTGTTGGCATTTGTATCATCAGGGCGCATGACCTGTTTATACAGGATGTAAACGAAGCATATTTAGAATTGGTGGGTAAAACCCGCGACGAATTTGAAAGTCACACCATTTGGGAAGCGGTGCCCGAAGCAGCAGTAGTATATGCACCCATAATGAATAATGTTATTAGCACAGGGGTACGTTTTACTGCTAAGGAGCATGAACTTTTGTTAATAAGAAATGGTATAGCTGAAAGTGTTATTGTTGACTTTGTGTATGAACCCATTATAAGCGAGGGCACCATACAGGCCATAATGGTATTAGCTATTGAAGTTACTGATAAAGTTATTGCCAGGCGCAGGGTTGAAGAAGTTGAAGAAAGGATAAGGCTGGCGGTTGAAGCTGCCGAAATGGGCACATTTGACCTTGAACTTATAAATGGAATTATGCTAACATCTGAAAGGTTTAATACTATTTTTGGATTTGAAAAGCACGATTCACGGAATAAATACGCGAACTCGATTCATCCTGACGACAGGGAAATACGCGACGCTGCACACGCGACTGCTTTAATTAGTGGCAAGCTGTTTTATGAGGCAAGGGTAATCCATCCCGATCAATCCATACATTGGGTTAGGGTGCAGGGCAACGTATATTATAATGCAGGTGGTACCGCGATAAGGATATTAGGTACTTTGCTTGATATTACCCAATTTAAGCGTTTGGAGCAGCAGAAGGATGATTTTATCAGCATAGCAAGCCACGAGTTGAAAACCCCCATTACCAGCTTAAAGGCATCTCTCCAGCTACTTGAAAAGTTGAAGAATAACGCGGCCTCGCCTTTATTGCCAAGGCTTATTGATCAGTCTGTTAAAAGCATGGAAAAAATAAGCTCATTGGTTGATGATCTGCTTAATGTAAGCCGCACAAGGCAAACAGAGCTTAAACTAAATAAAAAGACCTTTAACGTTGCAGAATTGCTGGAGTCCTGCTGTAACCATATAAGGGTTGAGGGGAAATACACATTAACGGTACAGGGCGATAAAGAACTGATGCTTTACGCAGACGAACATGCCATTGACCAGGTGATGGTGAATTTGGTGAACAATGCGGTAAAATACGCTCCCGAATCGCCCGAGATTTTCATGCTCATAGAGCAGGTAGCGAATATGGTGAAAATATCGGTAAAAGATAACGGCCCGGGAATTTCGCCCGATAACATCCCTTTCCTGTTTAACCGTTACTACCAGGCACAATCTGAAGGGTTTAACAACTCCGGTTTAGGCTTAGGCCTATATATCTGTGCCGAAATAATACGGAAACATGGCGGTGATATTGGAGTAGATAGCGTACTTGGTAAAGGCAGCACTTTTTGGTTTACCCTACCCTTGAAGTAATACGGCCATGGTATAATTATATAAACAATCATCCTGTAAATCAATTAAATCCGTTTAACGGCGTAGCCCTCTTTAACACCTTAAAAAACAAATAATAAGTTAAAATCCTGGTTCCTCCCTGGTTTTGGTTAATTTCTGTTAAATCATCACCCTATCCCTACTACTTTAGCCCAATCCTGCTATTTTTACATATACCCTTAATAAAGCAGGATGTTCAAAAGCTATTTAAATCTGGCGTTCCGCAACCTTTGGAAACGCAAAACATCAACCATCATTAATGTTTTTGGCCTTTCGGTTGGTTTGGCCTGTTGCGCGTTGGTGTTTTTATTTGTTCAGCATGAGCAGAGCTTTGATAAAGGGTTTGATAACAACAAAAATATTTACCGTATAACCGTTGCCATAAGTGGTGGTGGCAAGGCGCCTACCGTGGCTATGCCATACGCCAGGTACTTAAAAAGCGAAATACCCGATATTGAACAGGTAAGCAAACTGGATGCCCAGGGCACAACCATTGTGCAGGTAAAGCAGGGTTCGGGAGCAACGCCCTTTACGGTTAATAACTGCTATTGGGTAGACCCTACCTTCTTTGACATATTTTCTTTCCATTTTTTACAAGGCGAGCGTAAAACGGCACTCGATGCGCCAAATACCATAGTACTGTCGCAATCACTTGCCGAAAAGCTTTTTGGCAAAATCTATCCTATTGGCAAGCTATTAAAGGCAGGCAACAATACCTATACCGTTAGTGGTGTGTTCAAGGAGGATTTTTTAAATCATTTTAAGGCTGATTTTTTTGCCTCGAACAATAGCAATGGCATAAGGGAACGTATTGCGAGTGTTACCAACTGGGTTATCGACCCCAATTATTATGTTTATGTGCGGCTAAAGCACGGCAGCAATGAGCAGCATGTAATCCGAGAACTTAATGCCTATACCCAAAGGCATGCCCTTACGGATATGCGGGCTTCGGGCGATTATATGACAAACGGGTTGCAGGCCCTGCTGGATATTCACCTGCATTCGTCGGATTATCAGAGCCAGATAGAGGGTATGCAGGGCAATTTAAAATATCTGTATATGCTGGGCAGCATAGCTTTAGCCATTTTGCTGCTGGGTTGTATCAATTATATGAACCTATCAAGCGCGCAGGCCATTGACCGCGCCCGCGATGTTGGCGTGCGGCGGGTAATGGGAGCGGATAAATCATCCATACGTTACCAGTTTATGATGGAAACTATCACCATTAGCCTGCTGGCATTGGTTATTGCCGTTTTGCTGGCATTTTTGTTTTTGCCCGCGTTTAATAAGCTTACCGGGCAAACGCTTTCCTTTTTTGCAGCTGAAAATAGCACCCTTATTTTATGGATGCTGCTGATAGCATTGTTCACCGGTTTATTGGCGGGTGCTTATCCCGCGTTTTACTTGTCGTCATTTAAACCTGTAAAAGTATTAAAGGGAAAAATGAGCGACCCGCAAAGCCTTTTCAGCGTGCGTAAAGTATTGGTATCGGCACAATTCATCATTTCTACCTGTTTGGTTTTCGCCACCATAGTTATATGGCAGCAGTTGCATTTTATGATCAGCAGCAAGCCTGGCTTTAACCAGGATCAGCAAATGGTGATAAACCTAAACAGCGATCAAACCAAAAGCAACACGCCATATTTTATTAGCCAGCTTGCCAGTAACCCCAATTTTGAAATTGTAACAGGGGCTACGGGCGCGTTACTGTCGGGCGATATGAATTTGTTCCCGGCAGGAAAAACAGTGGATGATAAGCATGATGTTTTTTTGGAATTTACCGACGAAAACTATTTGAAAGCGCTCGACCTCAAACTGATTGCGGGCACCAATTTTACCCCGCTTACCTTCAACAATAAAAATACGGATGAGGGAATGGAGCTTAATGACATGGGCCGCGAAGTGATATTAAATGAAGAAGCGGTAAAGGTTTTGGGTATGAACCCGTACACCGCGCCCGGAAAATATGTTTCGCACCGGCATAATGGCATCATTTACAATTATAAAATTGTAGGGGTGATGAAAGATTATCATTACTTCTCCATGCATAACGCCATAGGCGCATTGGGTATCATACAAGCCAATCCTGATCGTTTTACCACGGTAATTGCCAAAATTAAAGGTAAGAATGCTGCTGCCGCGATAAAATTCACCCAACAAAACTGGAAAGCCCTTAACCCGCAAACACCTTTCAGCTATTGGTTTTTGAACGATATTTTTAAATACGATTATGAGCAGGATGAGCACCAGCAGCAAATGATAGGGGCCTTTGCCGTTATAGCCATATTTATATCGTGCCTGGGCTTATTAGGCCTGATCACCTATACGCTGAGCCAGAGGGCCCGGGAAATAGGCATCCGAAAGGTGATAGGAGCCAGTGTGGGCAATATTATCATGCTGTTTTACAAGCAATATTTTAAACTGGTAATTATAGCAAACATTATAGCGCTGCCCCTGGCCTGGTATTATATGAGCAACTTGTGGCTAAGCAGCTTTGCCTACCGGATAGCTATAGAATGGTGGATTTTCGCGGTATCATTGTCTATTGGAATTGTTATAGCGTTTTGTACCATCGCTTTCAAAACCATCAGGGCGGCAGTTGTTAACCCGGTGATAAGTTTAAAGGCAGAGTAATGGAAAATATAATATAGCGGGCTACCGTATCCCCCCCTGGCTTTCTTGCGGAGGGTTCTGCGGAGACAGAAGCCTATAAATGAGACTTAAATTATTTTTAATAAATTATTAAACCTATTTGCTTTTCAAATAAAAATGTATATTTAAAATACCCAAACCATTAACTATTAGTTACCTATTAACTAAAGTATCACAATTCATGAAAAAACTTACCTTATCACGCCTTGTAGTATTTACCATTGCTTTGCTTATCATTTCGGGCATTTTAACAGTTGTAAAAAGGATGTGCATAATAGTACTGCCAACCTTGCTGATTCAAAAAACCTGATCCTCGATTCATCCATCGTTACCCAGGCCAGGTTATGGTACCAAAGCGCCTATCCCGAAGTTAGCACTTCAAAAAGCGCCATACAGGCTATAGGCGCAAGCCACTCAAACGACTGGAGCCGGGTGCTTACCCCTTACTGGGCCAAAGCCCAAACCTTTATACAGGATAGCTTGCTGATTATTGAACTGCCTGCCCTTAAAAAAGGCGACCTGGCTTTTTCTACCTTACAAACCGACTCCGATAAATTTAATTTCGCCCAGTCGCCAAGTATTACCTCGCTGTTGATTGTAATAAATAAAGGCTATATTGGTGCTTATGCCATGACGATTATGGGCGATGCCAGTTATATTAATGGTAATTACAGCAAGCTTAAAAATAACACTTACCGGCACAGGGACAAGGATTTTACCGGGCTTGTGTTTTATAACCGTATGGACGGCACTTTTGTAAATGGCTGGCGGTATGCAAATGGCCTGGTGATGAACCCCATAACACAAAATGCTGCTGCTAACCCGGGTACAGCAACACAAAGCACCAACAAAATAAAAGTAGATGAGGATGCGCCAACAAATTGCTATGAAATTGTAACGGAATATTGGGAACAATGCTCCTATTATGATGATGATGATGAACACCCTTTTGACTGTTTCGATTATACAGTAACCGATACGTATACCATAAGCTGCGGTTCAAGCGGTGGTGGTGGCGATGGCGGGGTAACGCCGCCGCCGGTGGTTAAATGCCAGCCGCCGCCCGTTAGCGAGGAGTCCATCAACGGGCGTTTGAAAATAAATGTAGCTGCACCGCCACCGGGTGGTGGCGGGGGAACTGGGAGCGGCAATACAACCGTTGTGGCAACTCAACAAGCCCTTGTGCGCAAGCTAAAGCAATTAAAGCCGCTCTCGATTATAACAGTAAATTAACAGACTTAGATAGTTACACAAATAGCGATATTGAACATGGGTGGTTCGACACGCAGAATGCAGATGGAACTTATTCATATAAATCTGTAAATTCTACAGTCACTGATCCAAGTAATATAAATTTTAGTTTTAGTACTTTAATGTCCAACATGATGCATAACCACTTTACAGGGCAAAATACAACTTTTGATGAAGGCGATATTTATGCTATGACGGCTGTTCTTAATGGGTCAAAAATGGCTAATGTTAGTACTTTTACAAGTACAGTAGTAACCCCTTCTGGGACATATATGCTGGCTATTAATAATTCAGCAAATTTCATAACTTTCGCAGCAAATGCTACCGAAGCTAATATTCAGCTGGCATTACAACTCTACGGTTATTATACTTCTACCGGAACCCCTCAACCTAATGCTACACAAGAATTAGCTTTAGCAAGCTTTCTATCAGGTGGAAATACTGGCCTTACATTATTAAAGCTTGATTCAAATGGAAATTTTGATGCATTAAGTTATAACGCTACTACTAACCAATTAACAACAACTAACTGTAATAACTGATCAATATGAAAAAGCAAATATTAATAACAATTTTTTTATCTATTATATTCAACTGGGCGTTTGCTCAAAATTCTGTTCCGGCTAATAATTTAAATTTAAGTTTAATGGACAAATACGCCGGAACCTGGGAGTGGAAATCTGGCAATTCATCTTTTACAATTGTTTTAAAAAGAAAACAAATTGCAACAGGTGTATATCTTTTAAATGGATGGTACCGCTATATCAAAAACGGACAAATAGTTATTGATAAATTAAACAAAGTAGATAGTGTAAAGCATTCTGGATTATCGGGATATGCAGTAAATGGGAATGACACACTAACTATAATATTCTCAGATGAAACCCGCAATAAGTTACGAAATGGAATTATATTTTTTGTTGGTGGAGAAAACAGGATTTTAATACATCTTACTAACAATAGAACTCATTCCTTAAGTCAGATTGGTCAAAAGAAAATTTATTATTATGATACTCTTCCCACAGATCGTGATATAGAGCTGACACGAATGCAATAGTTACTTTTTGAGTTGACAAAAGAAAAATACCCGGCAAGAACGCTGAATATTAGTAATTCTTCTAAAACTGCTCCGGTCGATACTGTTCCTTCAACTTTTAAAGTAATACTTCAAAAAATAGACTAACCAGAGATAATGCATTGATTTGTACCCCGGCGATGTACACCTACAAGTTATATATGAGAAGCATTTTAAATGTATTTACTTTGTTAGTATTGCTATCGTTTTCTAATAAGGCCTTTTCACAAATGGCAAAAAAAATAGACACTATTTATTATTTAGTCGATACAATTAAATTAGCTAATAACAAAACAATAGAGATCAGCCTTGAAAATGGCGGTTATGTAAAAGACTTTGAATTTAACAGCCCCTGTTTAGTTAATCATATCAAACCTGTATTTTCCTATGGAATAAATTCTGTCGGGAAATATTTAACAAAAGCTGGTCTGAAAAAATTAAAGTTAACTTGTACTGACAATTTAATAAAACTTTTGTGTCAGGATAACCGGGGGCGTTTATATAGTGAACAATATGTAACTTTTTTTATAGAACCGGAAGGTTCGCATTATATCCAGCATAAAGTTTGGTCACCTGGGGTTACAACTGTAAATTAGAAAAACATCCCTCACTGCCTCAAATATGCCACCGTAATAACTAATGAAAAAAGTAAATATCCTGTTCTTGTTATTATTATTTACTTATGTGGGAGCATCTGCTACTAAGGCTTATGCGCAACAAAGTGATAAAAAGGGTATCGATAAGCCCGTATTACATTATACCTCTTATGCTGATAGTTTACTTACTGAATTTATAAATACAGTTTATAACAGTATTTATGATTCCAACTTTCGGTCAAAGAGTTATATACCCACATTTACTGTATTAAAAGTTGATATAGATAATACGGGAAAAGTAACCGGCGTGAATTTTTCAGATAGCGCCGATACCCTATTTCTAAAAGCATTTTCACAACGAAGGAGATATCATGATGATAAATCAACTTTGGAGAAATTTGCTAAAGCTAAAGGATATACCGATGTTTCAATTCTAATACCGGTTAATTATGAACCCTATTACAGTGCTAATCGTAGTATCTATTACAATAACATGAATTCAATAATGAGATTTAATAAAAAAGACTTTACTGGCAGGGCAATCATCTTGCCCCCAATTATTATTGAATTTTCGGAACATGAAAGGTAGTGCATGGCTTCTCTTGCGCTTGTTGCAACGAGTGCTTAAAATGGGTTAGCGATTGCATCGCCCGTGCATTGCAAATGCCCTACAGAATTAGCGCTTGTTGCAAACGAGCATAAGTTATATTAAATATGAAACGACTTATAATAGCCTTGATATTAGCAATAAGCAGCTTAAGTTTAAAAGCGCAATCAAACGATATTCCATATTACGCTCAATAACGGGTATATCAGGCCTTCTGCGAGAACTCTGAGCAGATGGCAAATTTAAAATATCGGATTATGTTTTTTTACTTCATTATTCGACATTCAAAATTTAGTATTCAATATTAATCTAATTCTATCCTTTGGTGCTGGTAAGGGATCTCTATATGCATAAATCCCTTCTCCTGCAATGTTTTGCTAAAATGCTGCTGCACCTCGTACTCGCCGTGTACCAGGAATAGTTTTTTTACCAACGCAGGGTCCTGGCAGGACAGGAAATGCAGCAGATCCTCATAATCGCCGTGGGCGCTCATGGATTTGATGGAGCGTACTTCGGCTTTAACTTCGTACATATCGCCAAAAATATGCACCTCGTGATCGCCATGCAGCAGGCGGCCACCTAAAGAGTTTGGTTCGCAATAGCCTACCATTAAAATGGTATTTTTTTGATTGCCGATGTTGTTTTTAATATGGTGCTTTACCCGCCCGGCCTCGGCCATGCCCGATGACGATATGATAACACATGGGCGCGGGTCACTGTTCAGTGCTATAGATTCTTCTGTCGATTCTATAAAACGCAGGTTTTTAAAGCTGAAAGGGTTGGCATCGGTTTTTAAAACCTCATTCACCTTTTTATTATATACTTCGGGATGATTTATTAATACCTGCGTGGCTTTTTCCGACAGCGGGCTATCCACATAATAATTCACATCAGGCAAAATACCCTTTAGTTCAAGCGAGTTTAAGGCATACAGCAATTCCTGCGTGCGGCCAACGCTGAATGCCGGGATGATCACCTTGCCGCCTTTAGTAAGGCAGGTTTGTTTAATAATTTCAAGTAAGGAATCTTCAATAGGCTCTAATTGCTTATGCAGCGAATCGCCATAGGTTGATTCGAGCAGGATATAATCGGCTTGCGGAAAGGTTTGCGGGCTTTTTAGCAGCAAGTCGCCATAACGGCCCACATCGCCGCTAAAGGTTATTTGGGTTTGTTTGCCATCTTCTAAAATAGATACATGTACTGCCGCACTACCCAAAATATGCCCGGCATCGGTAAACTGGAATTTTATGCGGGGGGTGATCTCAAACTCTTCGTGGTATTCAACAATTTTAAACAGGCGCATGGCTTCCATCACCTGCTCCTCATTGTATAAAGCTGTTAACAGGGACATGCCTTTTTGCGCCCGGTGTTTATTGCTGTACTCTGTATCCTGCATTTGTATTTTGGCAGAGTCGAGCAATAGTATGCGGGTAAGATCCATAGTAGCCGATGTGCAATAGATCTGCCCGTTAAAACCCTCGGCCACCAAACGGGGTATAAGGCCGCAATGGTCGATATGCGCGTGCGACAGTATCATGTGGTCAACCTTTTTAGGGTTGAAGCCGAAATGTTCGTTCAGGTCTTCGGTTTGTTCGCCCATACCCTGAAACATGCCGCAATCCAGCAAAACATTGGTGCCATCATTTAATTGTAGGAGATGTTTGCTGCCGGTAACGTTACGGGCGGCACCATGAAAGGTTATATGCATAGTGTGGTTTATAGGCACTGATAACATGCCTGCCCTGCAAATGTTGAAATAATTTAAAAAATAGTTGCATAACTAAATATTTAGTTATAACTTTATTTTATGAAAGTATTTGCAGCGGCCATATTATTATCATTTGCTTTAAACGCTTCGGCGCAGCATGTGGCCAGCACTTTCCAGGCAGCAGAGGGCAGTGTATATGCTATGCAAAAGCTGGATGCGGTTTATCCATCGGCAGTTTCATCAGATACCATAAAGGAAGTTTTTAAAGGCGCACAGCAGGCTAAATTTATTACCGCTTATACAAGTATGCTGAACGAATTGGCCATCTACCTGCATAAAAACAACTTTTTGTGGGGCGCACCAACACGGATTTTTAACAGGGTATATTTTGCGGCCGATGGCAGTATAAACTATTACCTGGTAAATTTAGCGGGTACCGGCCTTGACGATACTAAACAAAAGCGGTTGCTTGATTTGTTAAATACATTTATTACAACCAACAAAATTAATATAACAGCCAACACCCGGTTTGCGCAATGCAGCCCGGTAATTTATAAAGACATAAAATAACCCCGTTATGGAAATTAAAGAATTAACACGCGCCGAAGAACAGCTGATGCAGGTATTATGGCAACTGCAAAAAGGCTTTGTTAAAGAGGTGATGGAGCAGTTACCCGAGCCAAAACCGGCTTATAACACGGTATCGACCATCATCAGGATATTGGAAACCAAAGGCTTTGTTGGGCATACTGCCTATGGCAAAAGCCATGAATATCATCCGCTGATAAGTAAAGACGAATACCAAAACTTTGCTACCGATAAGCTGATGAACGGTTACTTTGATAATTCGGTAAAGCACATGTTCAGCTATTTTGTCAAGAAGGAAAAGATAGACCTGAAGGAAGCAGATGAAATTATGAAACTGATTGAAAAACTTAAAAACAAATAGATCATGAACTGGTGGCAATATTTATTACTGGTAAATGTTTACCTGGTATTATTTTTCGGATTTTATGCCTTGCTGCTGCGCAGGGAAACATTTTTTCAGCTTAACCGGGTTTACTTAGTGAGCGCGGCCCTGCTGTCGTTTTTAATACCCTTGATCCAATCCAATTGGGTAAAGAATTTATTCATCACCCAAACGGTGCATTATACCATTTACGGCAGTACCATAACCATATACCAGCTTAAGCCTATAGCTGCCGCGCCATTTAACATCGGGCAGTTGTTTACGGTGTTATATTTAGCAGGTGTATTGTTTTTAATGATAAGGCTGGCATGGCAGCTCATTTCGTTAAAAAGGATCATCAACCAGCCCGAAACCGCAACCTCGTATGCATTCTTTAAAAAAGTAAAACTAAATGAACACACTACCGAAAACGATATTATAGCAACCCATGAGCAGGTACATGCCAAACAGTGGCACTCGGCCGATGTATTGATCATTGAGGCGGTGATGATCATTAACTGGTTTAACCCGGTGGTGTACATGTACCGCTATGCTGTAAAACATATACACGAGTTTATTGCCGATAGCCATACGCTAAAAGCCGGTACCAATAAAGCCGATTATGCCATGCTGCTTTTAAGCCAAACCTTTAACGCGCCGCAGCACCAGTTGGTAAGTAATTTTTTTAACAAAAGTTTATTAAAGCAACGTATTATCATGTTACAAAAAAATAAATCACAACGCATAGCGCTCATCAAATATGGCCTTTCGGCACCCTTGTTTATTTTGATGCTGATATTATCATCGGCAACGGTAAACAATAGCAAGGCTGTAAAAAAAGTAAATATAATTGCGCAAAATGTTTTTAATATGCCCGCCGATGAAGCCTCGCTATCCAGGATAATAACAGTTAAATTAATGCCTCCCGATACATCGGGCAGGGCAAAAATATCTGCTTCAAATAAAGCGATAAACCATACCATTACCTTAGAAATTAAAGCGGAAAGAGATAAAGCAGCCTCGTTTGTTACTGAAGCCGATACTAACCAGGTATTTGAGGCAGTTGAGCAGGAGCCGACCTTTAGCGGGTTTAATGAATACCTCGCTAAAAATATCCATTACCCCGCGGTGGATTATGAAAACAATGTTCAGGGTAAAGTATTCTTACAATTTATTGTTGAAAAAGATGGCAGCATAAGTAATATAAAGCCGCTGCGTGGCCCAAGTGCAACTATTATTGCCGAAGCGGTGCGTGTGGTAAGCAATTCGCCAAAATGGAATCCGGGCGTTCAAAACGGCAGGCCTGTACGGGTGCAGTATACAGTACCCATATCATTTACCCTGGCCCCGGATGATAACGGAACAACAAACAACAGCCAAATGTTATCAGGTGCTGTTGTTACCAGTTATAAGTTCACCAAACCTGATAGCAGTAAAAAACCCTTCACAATTACCTTAACACCACCAAACAACCCCTTGTACGTAGTTGATGGTAAGATAATGGACGCAAATTTTGATTTGAAATTAATAGACGTAAAGAGCATAAAAAGCCTGACTGTATTAAAAGACGCCACAGCCAGGGCAATTTATGGTTCAAGGGCCGCTAACGGCGTAATAATAGTGGCTACTAATAGTAAATAACCTGTACCAAATTACAAAAGGAAAGCCTGCTAATGACTATGCATCATTAGCAGGCTTTCCTTTTTAGGTGTATTTGTATTTACCTGCATATCATTTGTTTATATAAATATTTATTACATTTATACAAAAAAACCTAATTAAATCATGAACTGGAAACTCATCCTGCAGTTATCGCTCTTTGGGCTGATAATGGCCTTCGGTACCATATCGCTGATACCACAAAAGTTTGAACCCATTTTTTGGGCAGTGATATTTATTTTCTGCGCTTATGTTATTGCTAAAACATGTACAGGCAAATACTTTGGCCATGGCTTTATGGTAAGCATATTCAATTGCTTTTGGATATTGCTTGTGCATATCCTGTTTTTTAACAGCTTTATGCTGCACCATACCTCATCTATGGATAAAATGCCTGTAGCTTTACAAACCCATCCGCGGCAGGTAATGATAATTTTCGGGGCGATAATTGGAGTAGTATCCGGCCTTGTACTTGGCTTATTCGCCTACATCGCATCAAAAATTGTAAAAAAGGAAGTGCCCACTATAAAGGCATAGCCCGGTATTATTTTTTCTTGGATTCCATTATCGGTTTTGCAACAAGGCCTTTTCCTGATTGATAATCAGATGGCGCTTTTTTGCCCGTGGTGCTTTGAGGTTTCTTTTTCTCTTTTACGGTCTGCCTGTCTTTGCTCATGATGATGTTTTTTTTAAAGGTAGGGTAAAAGAATGGGATTAATGATCAGCGGAAATATAAAACAGGTTAAAATTTCTTGCCAAAAACCAGGTTCTACCACTAAATTAGTATGTTTATAAAAAAATAAAACCATAAAATATTAAGATGAAAAAAGTAATTCTTGTTACGGGAGCCTCATCAGGCTTAGGTTTAGCTACGGCAAAAGCGCTGCAGGCCCAGGGCCATACAGTTTACGGAACTTCCCGCGATGCGAAAAAAATAAAAGATGTGCCCTTTAACCCGCTTGCTATGGATGTTACTGATGATGCATCTGTTGAGGCTGCCATTGGCAAAATAATTAAAGCCGAAGGTAAAATTGATGTGCTGGTTAATAATGCAGGCAACGGCATCACTGGGCCGTTGTATGCTATGCCGGTTGAGTTTGCCAAAAAGCAGTTCGAGGTAAACTTTTTTGGTGTGGTGCGTGTAAGCAGCGCCGTGTTGCCCGGCATGATCGAGAAAAAACAAGGATTAGTGATCAATATAGGTTCATTGGCAGGCTTATTCGGGCTGCCCTATCAAGGTTTATACAGCGCGTCGAAATTTGCTATCGAAGGATACTCCGAAAGCCTGCGCATGGAGCTGCAAAATACAGGTGTTAAGGTAGTAGTGGTTAATCCCGGCGATTTTAAAACCGATTTTACCGCCAGCCGCGAAAGAGTGCCTTTTACCCTGAAAAATGAAAAGTTAAATAAAGAATATGATGCCGCCGTTGCCAGCATGGAAAAAGACGAAGGCATTGGCGCCGATCCGTCTAAACTTGCCGCGCAGATCTGTAAAATAGTAGACAAATCAAGCCCTAAACACAGTTATTTGGTAGGCGCTATAGGCCAAACCATTGTACCCACGCTTAAGGCCGTATTGCCGGGCGGTGTTTTTGTGAAGCTGATGAATGACCATTATGGGATAAAGTAGGGTTTAGTGATTGGTGATTAGAGGTTAGTGATTAGTTGGGACTTCAAAGGCAGATAGGATTAATAGTTATATTATGAAATGCTTAGTGAGAAGATTTTTAAAAGGGATAGTGATTGCATTGGTAATTACCGTCCCTTTTTTTAATAAAGTTCTCGCGCAAAGCTGGCCTAAAAATACAGATACCACCAGCCTTAAATTTACAGTAGAGCAAGCCCCTGAATGGACATCGCTTTTTGAGCGTAATTCGGGTTGGTTTGGTGCCGATGGGATCTATTCCATCCCGCTTAACGGTAATGATAAGCCAGGCAATCACACCAAAACCATGTTTGTTTTTAGCGATACCATGATAGGCGATGTGGTGAATGATATACCACAGCCGGGCTATGTAATGGTACACAATACCTGCGCCTTTGTTGATGGCGTGCCGCCTAACGATCATATCAAATTCTACTATGCGAAAAACGCGGATGGCAGCCCCAAAACTATGTTCATCCCTAATACACCCAACGCAGGCCCGACAGATTTTTACTGGCTTGGCGATGGCTTTGTAAACCCGTTTGACGGCAGGACTTATATCCATGCCTTCAGGGTGAAGAGCCTGAATGATAGTGATGCCTTCGCGTTTGAGGAGCGCGGCACATCACTCATCATCCTGCCTAAAGGCAGCAAACCACCCTTTACCGATCAAAAACAAATTGATGTGCCGTTTTTTATCCCCGGCAAAACCAAAAATGATTATGGTGTGCTGGGCTCAGGCGTTTTTGTGAATACCAAAAGCGCGGGCGCGCCAAACCCCGATGGCTATATTTATGTGTACGGGACCCGGCCCAAGCACCTGAGCCTGCTGGTAGCACGGGTATTGCCCGAAGATTATGAAAACTTTGGCAAGTGGCGTTACTGGGATGGCAAAACCTGGAATAAGGACATCAGCCAGATTGCCGAAGTTACTAACCGGGTATCGCACGAGTTAAGTGTTAGTCCGCTGCCCGACGGGCGGTATGCGCTGGTTTTTCAGGAGGATGGCCTGGGTAATTATGTGGATATGCGTTTGGCGCTAAACCCGCAGGGGCCATTCGGGCCGCCTATCCGCTTATACGAGGCACCTGAAAATAAGATGAACAAGAACTTTATCCCGTATAATGCCAAGGCGCATACCAACCTAAGCAATCCCGGCGAGCTGCTCATCAGCTATAATGTAATATCGCTCGACTTTTTTAAGGATATTAAAAAATACGGGCATCATTATCACCCGCGTTTCATCAGGGTAAAATTGCAACAATAATTTATGATATTTACCCCTATGAAATTCGCGTCATTCATCAATAAAACGAGTTTAGCTCTCACAACACTGGTTTTTTTATTTGGGCATGCCATCGCGCAGCAAAAAGCAACAACATCGGGCAATCCGGTCATCCCCGGTTGGAACGCCGACCCTGAAGCAAAAATATTCAACCATCAATACTGGATCTATCCTACTTATTCCGCGCCTTATAACCAGCAGGTTTATATGGATGCCTATTCCTCGCCCGATTTGGTACATTGGACAAATCATGGTCACGCGGTCGATACCAGCGCCATAAAATGGGCTAAAAAAGCCATGTGGGCACCCGCGGTAACCGAAATGGGTGGTAAATATTATTTCTTTTTCGGCGCTAATGATATCCATGATGATAAAAAGGAAATTGGTGGCATAGGGGTAGGTGTTTCCGATAACCCGGCAGGGCCTTTTAAAGATTATTTGGGAAAACCGCTGATCGGGCAGATCCATAATGGCGCGCAGCCTATCGATCAGTTTATATTTAAGGATAAGGATGGCCAGTATTACATTATTTACGGCGGATGGCAACATTGCAACATCGCCAAACTGAACAAAGATTTTACGGGCTTTATTCCTTTTGCCGATGGCACCACTTTTAAATCAATAACCCCCGAAGGTTATGTAGAAGGATCGGTGATGTTTGCACGTAAAGGCAAATATTATTTTATGTGGAGTGAAGGGAATTGGGGCGGCCCCGATTACCGTGTGGCCTATGCCATTGGCGATGCGCCAACCGGGCCATTTAAACGCATAGGCGTGGTGTTGCAGCAAGACCCTAAAATTGCCACCGGGGCAGGGCATCACTCGGTAATACAGGTTCCGGGTACGGATGACTGGTATATCGTTTACCACCGCCGTCCGCTGACAGAAACTGACGCTAATCACCGTGTTACCTGCATCGATCACATGTATTTTGATAAGAACGGCTTTATTAAGCCGGTGATTATTACCAACGAAGGTGTAACGGCAAGGCCCTTAAAATAATATTGTGATATTTTAAATAAATCCGGCATAAAAATTAACCGATATGGACGACCACCTGATTTTAGAACTAACCAAACTTGACGAGCTTAAAAAGCATTTAGACTATAATGCTACAAAAGGGTATAAGGCCATCTCGCTGACGCCGTATTACGACCCTACGCAGGGCAAAGTATATTATACCGCGTTAATGGTAAAATATGGTAGCAGGGATACACCTGTTAATAGTTAAAGGTTATTATGGCGCTAACCACTACCTGTCGGCAACGCACCTGAACCCAAGCGTAGCCGCCCTATCCCTGCCGGGCGACATGAGCAGGTATTTACCATGCTCGTTTAATTTATGCGCCTGCGGGAAATACCACATCGAAGTTTGTGCATAATAATAGCTGCCGCCGCGTATAATGGCAGCACGGGTGTGTTCATCACTGTATTCGTCCGTCCATTGCCAAACATTACCAACCAGGTCACGCACACCAAACGGGCTTTCATCCTTAGCATAAGCATTCACATCAGTTGGTGGCCGCATGGCGCGGTTATGATCGGCGGGCGGTATAATAGTTGAATCAGATAAGTTTCCTGATGGGTACAGCCTGCCATCCATGCCCTGCGCCGCGTATTGCCATTCCCACTCATGCGGCAATCTTTTACCGGCCCATTTGGCATAGGCCCTTGCATCTTCTATGCTTACATAGGTAACCGGTTTGTTTCCCCAGCCCGTAGGATAGGTGCCATTTATCCAGTATTTTAAAAAATTATAGGCATCCTTTGGTTTGTAATGGCTGGCATCCATAAATTTTTTAAACTGAATATTAGTTACCGGGTACTTATCCATATAAAATGAGCTGATATACAATAATTTATGATGCTCGCGGCCAGCAGTATCTTCCCATGGGTATTGCACATCAACGCCTTTAGGAATATCATCACCCTCTATCATTACGCCTTTAACATCAAACTTAAAATTCTTTGCGGCAGGTATTAGCACCATGCCTTCGGGCGCGGTTTTATGATGTGGTGTTGGGGCGATGTTTATTATATGCTGTGGTAAAAAATGCCATTCGGCAGGCAGGCTGTTCAAGGGCGTTTTTGCCAATTGCTTTATGTTGAGCAGAAAAGCGGCGAAGCCATTGTCAGCCATATTGTTGTTAACAGCCAATACAGCACCATAGCCATAACCTTCCATCGCGAAGCTTAAGGTTATCACATTGCCCTTGCGCAGTGGCGATAGTTTTGTGGCGTTCCACAGATCGTAATAAGTTAATCCTGCTTTATAAGTTAATTGAATTTGTGGGCCCGATAATGGTTTAGCACCACGGTTAACAAACGTCCATATAATTTGGTTCGCTTCTGGAAATTTACTGGCAAACACACTATCCTGCAAAACAGGGGTATGCGGCTCCCAGCCTGCACTATGAAAAATTGCCGGGTAACGGCTATAGATCATATGTATCCTGCGGATGGTTTCGGCATAGCGCGGCGGAATACCATTCCATATACCCCATATATTTTCCCAGGCGCAATAGCCAATGCCGTTAAAAAAGGCATATTGCAAGTCGTCGGTTTTATTGCTTGCCCAGCGGTTATTAACAATAGGCTGGTGCAGGGGTTCTATCCATTTGTAAAGGCTTACACCGGGTATATAAGTGTAATCATCATAATACGCCCAGCTCATGGTATTATACTGCAGCATTTGAAGCTTCTTCATGTTTATCTCAGGCTCAAGGGCAAGCGAGAAGTTTGCCGGGCCATCCTTTGCTAAAAAAAACTCTGCGGGTATGCCATACATCGTATCCCCATTTAAGCCGTCGGCACCAATCTTAGACATTTCTTTGGTAAGCGCATGCGCTATGCTTGTGCCTGGGTTGCGGGTGCCGTTATCCCATATCATTATCGGGAAAAATACCCTTACGCCCCGGCGTTTAAAATCAGCCACCATCTGGCGCACGCCTTTTAAGCCGCCGGGCATATCGGCCACCATATCAAACTGGTTGCGATTATCAATACCTATGTTGGGGTAAGTTGGCCATATCAAAACCGCGTCGAGGCCGCCATAGCGCTTTTTAAGGTCATTTAAATAACGCGCTACCGTATATTTGCAGCTAACAGGGTTATAAAAATAGCGGTCTTCTACCATCATCTGGGTTTGGATATAGCTTGCCTGCGCCCATTTTAACACTTTAAGATGGTAATTGTCACTTTTGTAATGAATAGAATCCTTTACTTTTTGCCGCCAATTAAGCATGCCGGTATGCCAGGCCTTAAAATCAGCAGGTTTAGCAGGCCCCGCTAACAGCTCTTTCCAATTACCCTGTATAACAGGTGCCTGCGCACGGGCGGCAGCACATACAAACGTTAACACGATTAAAGGAAAAAGCTTTTTGTACATTGGTTAAAATTACGGTATATCAGCTAAGCTAATATAGCTAATTATATAATTACCCCTTATAATTGTACCTATTTAGCTATGTGTATTTTATTACTTAGCTTTATCATAAACTTATCATCGTGTGATTTATGTATTTTATACTTTCAAAGCTGCTCATATTTATACTTAGCCCTATACTATGGGTTTTTGTGCTGCTCATTATAGCGCTCGTAACTAAAAACAGCAAACGCAAAAAACGCTTATTAATATCCTCGGTGCTGCTACTTTATGTGTTTGCTAATCACCTGCTGTTTAATCAATTTGCCCGGGCATGGAATATTGCCCCATACCCAAAAAACAATAAAAAGGTGTATAGCTGTGCGATAGTATTGGGTGGTTTTTCGGGTGCCGACAATGGCAAAGGTTATTTTAATACCAACGCAGATAGGTTTATACAAGGCATTAAATTACTCAAAACAGGCAAGGCTGATCATTTACTGATTTCTGGCGGCAATGGTAATTTAATTCCAGGTACATTCAGGGAAGGCGATTGGGTTAGGGGCCAGCTTAAGGAACTGCAATTTCCGGACAGCAGCATATTGATAGAGGACAGATCGCGTAATACGATAGAAAACGCGGTTTTTTCAAAGGCGATATTGAAGAAAGCCAATTTGCATCCGCCTTATTTATTGGTAACATCCGCTTTTCACATGCGGCGCGCCCTGATGATATTTAAAAAAAGAGGTTTTGATGTTGACGCTTACCCCTGTAATTATATGGGGGGTACTGATGCTGTTTCCCTAAGCAATCTGATACCCGATGCCGGGGCACTGGCCGGCTGGGATATTTACTTGAAGGAAGTGGTGGGCTATGCGGTTGATTATTTTAAGAAATAAGCCTAAGCGCTTATCCATTCACTAACAATTTTTGCGGATAATAAACAAAGCGGGATGCCACCGCCAGGGTGCACGCTGCCGCCACAAAAATACAAATCGCCTATTTTTGACGATCTGTTGGCATGCCGTAAAAATGCTGCAAAGCGGCTATTTGAGCTTGTGCCATAAATTGAGCCCTGGTACGACAAGGTTTTACTTTCGATACCCCGCGGATCAAGGATAGTTTCACTGATGATAAGCTTGCCAATGTCCTCGCCCAGGTTTTTGCTCAGTTTATTTAAAATATTTTGCCGGGCATCATAAATAAGCTTGTCCCAATCCTGCACGGTATTTGCCGGTACATTTATCATTACAAACCAATTTTCGCAACCCGTAGGAGCATCATCCGGCTTGTGCTTTGAACTGATATTGACATAAACCGTTGGATCGTGATAGATGCTTTTTTGCTGCCAGATGTGGGCGAACTCAGCCTCATAATCAGCACTGAAAAATATATTATGCAGGTGGAGTTGCGGCAATTGTTTATTTATCCCCCAATAAAATATAAGCGCCGAACTGCTGCGCTCCTGTTGTAATATTTTTTTCGGGTAGAGGCGGGGATGATCCTTTAGCAGTTTGTGATAAGTGAACCAAACATCCATGTTTGAAATGATGATATCGGCAAGCAGCAATTCACCTTTAACCTTTATCCCTTTCGCCTTTAACCTTCCGTTTGACTTTTCCAAAACGATTTCTTCAACCAGCGTGTTACAATGGAATTTTACGCCCAATGATTCTGCCAGTTTTACCAGGCTGCCAACGATGCTATACATGCCGCCATCCGGAAAATAGGCGCCGAAATGCTGCTCGATATGCAGGATAACATTCAGGGTGGCGGGCGCCTGGTACGGGTCGGAACCATTATAAGTGGCATACCTGTCAAAAAACTGCACCATGCGTTTATCCTTAAAAAAGCTCGTATTAGCCTTATGCATCGTGCGCGATGCGTCTATCTGCCGCAGGCGAAAAACCGACCTGATCGTAGCCCAGCTCAAATAAGTTTTTAACCGATGCAGCGATCGCTCCAAAAATACATGATGGGTAATATGATATATGCTGCGACTGTTAGCGGCAAATTTTTTTGTGGATGATGGGGCCTCGCCGGTAACTTTTGTTACTTCGGCTGCAAATTTATCGACATCGGCGTAAGCAGAGATCTGGCTGCCATCTTCATAAAAATACCGGCAAACAACGTCAAGCTTTTGGCAGCTAAAATAGTCGGCAGGACGCTTACCGGCCAGTTTAAACAGTTCATCAATATACTGTGGCATGGTAAGCAGGCTGGGCCCTGCATCAAACCTGAAACCATCCTTTTCAAACTCAGATAACTTGCCACCGGGATAAGCATTAGCCTCAAAAACTTCAACAGCATAACCCTTTACGGCTAAGCGTATAGCGGTTGCTATCCCGGCTATGCCGGCACCAATGATGAATGCTTTCTTTTTTGGCATCGGGTAAATATAACCGCTATAAAACAAAAAAGCAGAACCATTTTTCACCCGCCATTACTTTCTTTTTTGGCATCCTGATTTTTTTATACCTTTAGCCCATGGCCCGCAAAATCCTCATCGTTTATATCGCCTACACCGTACTGGTATTTTTAGCAAACACTTACATTTTTAAGGATAGTTATACCGATGCGCTTGTAAAAGCGGTTATTTCGGGCGTAGTATTTACCGTACTATATGCCGTGATTGTATTGAGGCGGGAAGGCCGTAAAAACGAAAAATAGGGATAAATCTTTCGACTATCCCTATTCAATTATTGATTTGGAGAATTATTGAATTATCGATTTATAGAAAATTATAATTCAATCGGTAAATCAATAATTACTATGCCTCTACCGCTTGTCCTATCAAATGATTTGCAGCTAAATACTCAGCTATCTGTACCGCATTGGTGGCGGCGCCTTTGCGCAGATTATCAGCTACTATCCAGCAATTCAACGTATTTGGCTGGCTTTCATCCCTGCGGATACGGCCTACAAAAACCTCGTCCTTATCATGCGCGTCTAATGGCATTGGGTATTTCAGGTTGGCCACATCATCAGTAACGATAATGCCAGGTGCTTTTTCTAATATTTCCCTAACCTCAGCCAGGTCAAAATCTTCAGCAAACTCAATATTAACCGACTCGGAGTGGCCGCCCATAACCGGGATGCGTACCGTAGTGGCAGTTACCTTTATACTATTATCACCCATTATTTTTTGGGTTTCCAGTATCATTTTCATTTCTTCCTTGGTATAGCCGTTTGCTGTAAAAACATCAATATGCGGCAATACATTCAGGTCAATCTGGTATGGATAGGCTTTAGGGCCATCAATGCCTTTACGCTCGTTAAATAACTGCTCAACAGCTTTAACGCCCGTACCGGTTACCGATTGATAGGTTGATACCACAACCCTTTTAATTTTATAACGGTCGTGCAGCGGCTTTAAAGCCACTACCATTTGTATGGTCGAGCAATTGGGGTTGGCTATGATCTTATCTTCAGCGGTAAGCACATTGGCATTAACCTCGGGCACTACCAGTTTTTTGGTAGGATCCATACGCCAGGCCGATGAATTATCAACAACAGTGGTGCCTGCTGCCGCGAAAAGGGGCGCTTGCTCCAATGAAGTGCTGCCCCCTGCCGAAAATAAGGCCAGGTCGGGCTTCTGTTTTATCGCATCCTCTACAGAAACTACCTTATACTGCTTACCCTTAAAAGTGATATGTTTACCAACACTCTTAGCTGAAGCTACCGGAATTAATTCTGTTACGGGGAAGTTGCGTTCTTCAAGAACCTGCAACATTTTAGTGCCTACCAATCCTGTGGCACCTACTACTGCGATTTTCATTGTCTTAATTTGTTTCTTAATGGTAATGAAGCTTCCTTCGGAGGTTTCATTTTGTTTTTAAATTGATGTAATAATTAAACTAAACCACAAATATGCGATTTTTTTTATTTTTTTAGACCATAAAATCCATCAAGTCGGTATATAAAATTATAAATAAATTATTAAACTTTTGAGAAATATCGGCGGTCATATGGTTAATAGAAAGCAAAATAATTGTTACAAAATGATTAATAAATCAAACAAAATTACCTTTGTTTTTATTTTATAAGAGTTTAACCAATATTTACCTTTATGATTTATTTATTACTACTGATACCAGTGTGTTTATCAGTGATTTCCTATCGCTACAAACTGAAATACCAAAAGTATAAAAATAGTGGCAAAGTACCGGTAATATTAGAGGCACGAGCCAATACAACAGTTTTTTTTCTGCTGGCATTAGCATCAGTGTTTATTATTTTTTTAGTGATGATCAATTACACAAACCTGTAGCAGCCAATTATTAAAGCTTTATTTTAGCAAAATATAATCATTCCGCCCAAATTTTTACCTTTGCAGCTAAACCTGCAATTGCATGAGTGAAAAGATATTAGTGATAGGTGCAAACGGCCAGATCGGCACCGAATTGGTAACGGCTTTACGTGGTATTCATGGGTCGGCCCAGGTAATAGCCTCCGACATAAATAGTGCCGCGTACGCTATCAGGAACACAGGCCCGTTTGAGTTTGTGAATGTGTTGGATAAAGAAAATCTGCACCACATATTTGAAAAACACCAGCCAACGCAGATATATTTACTGGCAGCCATACTATCAGCCGTAGGCGAACAAAAACCAAAAATGGCCTGGGATCTGAACATGACAGGCCTCCTCCACGTGCTTGATTTTGCTGTTGAGTTTAAGGTAGCTAAAGTATTCTGGCCAAGCTCTATAGCCGTTTTCGGGCCGCATTCGCCACAATTTAATACGCCGCAATATTGTGTAATGGATCCTAACACGGTTTACGGTTTCAGCAAGCTGGCCGGCGAGCGCTGGTGCGAATATTATTTTACCAAGCATGGTTTGGATGTACGGAGCATCCGCTATCCGGGCCTTATAGGCTGGCGCGCGAACCCGGGAGGCGGCACAACTGATTATGCGGTGCATATATTTCACGAAGCCTTAAAAACAGGGCGCTATGAAAGCTTCCTTTCGGCCAATACAGCCCTGCCTATGATGTATATGGATGATGCCATCCGCGCCACACTTGCGTTGATGGATGCCCCGGCAGATAAACTGAGCATACGCTCGGCCTATAACCTGGCTGGCGTTAGCTTTACACCCGCGCAGGTGGCTGGCGAAATAAAAAAACTAATACCCGCATTCGAGATAAGCTATAGCGATAGCGACCCGCGACAGGCTATTGCCAACAGCTGGCCAAAATCAATAGATGATAGCTATGCGCAAAAAGACTGGGGGTGGAAACTGGAGTACGATCTGCCCAAAATGGCAGCAGACATGCTTACAAACTTAAAAAACGTAATTTAGAGCCCCTAACCCCTAAAGGGGAACAAGAGGCATATGGTATAACAACAAAAAAACAAATCCTGGCTCCCCCTTTAGGGGGCTGGGGGGCAATATGGGAAGAGCATTCGAATTCCGTAAAGAAAGAAAATTTAAGCGCTGGGCCAAAATGGCCGTTCAATTTACCCGTTTAGGTAAGGAAATTGTAATGGCAGTAAAAGCCGGTGGTGGCGATGTGAATACCAACTCGCGCCTCAGGACTGCCGTGCAAAACTCAAAGGCAGTAAATATGCCAAAAGATCGCGTGGAAGCCGCCATAAAAAGAGCTACCAGCCGCGACGAGAAAGATTACGAAGAACTGGTATACGAAGGCTATGCGCCTTATGGTGTTGCCGTGCTGGTTGAAACAGCTACCGATAACATTAACCGTACTGTGGCAAATGTGCGCAGCTATTTCACCAAATTTGGTGGCTCGCTGGGTAAAACCGGCTCGCTTGATTTTATTTTCACCCGTAAATCCGTTTTTACATTTGTACCTGGTGACCGCGACCTGGAAGAACTGGAATTTGAACTGATAGATGCCGGCTTAGAAGACCTTTTTGTTGAAGCCGATGAAGAAGGTAATGATATTGCGGTGATCCATACGGCGTTTGAAGATTTTGGTAAAATGCAAAAAACGCTCGAAGAATTAGGCATCGAAGTACGATCGGCCAAGTTGGAGCGTGTAGCCCAATCGTTTCATGCGGTAACAGAAGAGCAGGTTACCGATATCATGAAGCTGATCGACCGCTTAGAGGAAGATGACGACGTACAGGCGGTTTATCATAATATGGAGGAGTAGGCCCCCTCTAAATCTCCCCCGGTAGGGGAGACTTTTTTTGACTTATTTTTAAAAGCCCTCCCTACCGGGGAGGGTTTGGGAGGGGCTCATGGCACTATTCACATCGCGTAAGCAGGAAAAAAAAGTTAAGGTAACCTTTAGCAATGGTTTGTTGTTTGTTGAAAAAGCCGATGGCAAGCAACAGGCGTTCCCGCTGGAATGGTTCCCGCGCTTGCAAAATGCTACCAACGAGGAATTAGAAGATTGGGAGCAAACCGCATCGGGCATACACTTTAATAAACTGGATACTGATATTCCTATTTGATTTGAAAATTTGAAGATGTGCCAATTTTAAAATGGCATTTATAATTTTCAAATTTTCAAATTGATTTATTTTCAAATTAATTAAATGGATTTCGAAGAGTTTTTTAAGAAGAAAAGGATTGACCTTGATGCCCTGCAAAAGGCCGAGGGGGCATTATTTTCAGAATTTAAAACCCACTTCGAGCAAATGGGCGAGAAGAGTTTCGACCATACCAAAAAATACTGGTTCAATAAAATAAGGCGGCAATTTCCATTAGCTATCGAAGTTAAAACAGAAAGGGTTAAAATTGATAACCCATTAGCGGAGCAAACCATCACCGAAAGCCTGATTGAACAAACCGCGCCATCACCTAAGTTGGGCTTTACACCAAAATTCAGGGCGACTACTATCCCCAAACCTGCCGCTGAACCTACAGAGGAAATTAAAAGCGAGGACAAAACCGAAGCTGCCCCTGCACCTAAATTAGGCTTCACCCCAAAATTTAAGGCATCAAACATTCCCAAACCGGCTCAACCACCCGAACAACCCCCAATTGAAGATACAACGCCCGCTCCAGCCGAAGGTACCGCTCCAAAGCCTGCCTACAAGCCGCGCTTTAATATGAAGAATATTCCAAAAAAAGAAGAAGAATAAAGTTACCGTCATGCCGAACTTGTTTCGGCATCTCACGGGACAGATTGCCCCGGCACTGGCGCAAGTTTTGTGCGATGGGTAAAGGGTGGGTAACTTGTGCCTTCCCAATTATGATTAAAAAACTTTAACTTTATTGTAAGGATTTTATTTAATGATCGTCTAAGCAATAAATTAAACTATCTAAACAAAAATAAAATGAGTTCAGTAAAATATATGGCTATCGGGTGGCTTGCCATCACTACCCTGGCCTTAACCTCGTTTGTAAGCGGCAAACATAATACCCCTAAAATAAATAACGATAATAAAGGCTTTGCCGTAATTGAACTCTTTACCTCCGAAGGCTGCTCCAGTTGCCCGCCTGCGGATGCTGTTGTGGCAAAAATCGAAAAGGAAAGCGCAGGTAAGCCAATTTATATCCTGGCTTTTCATGTCGATTATTGGAATAACCTTGGCTGGAAGGATGCTTTCAGCAGCGCTGCGTATTCGCACAGGCAAAACCAGTATGCAGGCTGGCTGCACTCGGGCGAGGTTTACACGCCGCAAATTGTGGTTAATGGTAAAACAGAATTTGTGGGATCAGAAGAAGGCACCTTGCGCAATGCCATAAAAGCGGGTTTGCAAAAAGATGCCACCGCCCAAATAACGTTAAGTAATATTAAGCTTGATAATGGTAAGGCCGATCTGCAATATCAAACACAAGGCAATAGCGCTAATACCGTTTTACTGCTGGCCGTAGTGCAAAAATCGGCACAAACCAAAGTTGAGCGTGGCGAAAATGGTGGCCGCACCTTATCGCATGTACAAATAGTGCGTAGCTTGCAAACTATAGCTTTAAAAGGGAATACCGGTACTGCGGCAGTTTCATTGCCAAAAGGCTTTGACGCTCAAGGTTCCGAACTTATCGCCTTTTTGCAGGATACCTCGACCGGGGCAATTACCGGCGCTACAAAGGCGGCGTTTTAACAATGGCTAATCAATCTCTTTTTACTAATTTCACGTAATTATTATAAAGCCCCACATGAAAGCCATTAAGGAAAAACACTCTTTAGCCATGCGATGGTGCCATTGGGTAAACTTCCCCATACTCACCGTCATGATATGGAGCGGGATGCTGATCTATTGGGCAAATGACGAATACAAGATCACCATATTCGGGCATACCTATGTGCGCTTTTTCCCCGATTGGTATTATAACCTCTTACATATCCCCGCACGACTGGCCGAAGGCATGGCCTTCCACTTTTTATTCATGTGGTTTTTTACGCTGAACGGCATATTGTATATCATATACACCCTTGTATCGGGCGAGTGGCGCGAACTGGTGCCTCAAAAAAAATCATTTAAGGAGGCGTTTTTGGTGTTGCTGCATGATTTGCACATCCGCAAAATGGCGCCGCCTCAAAATAAATACAACGCCGCGCAGCGTATAGCTTATACGGCCATTATAATTATGGGCATAGGCTCGGTAATTACAGGCCTGGCTATATATAAACCCGTACAGTTTTATTATTTAACCTGGCTTTGCGGAGGCTATCATTTTGCCCGCATTATACATTTTGCCCTTACACTTGGTTACGTATTTTTCTTTGTTGTTCACGTGGTACAGGTAATATTAGCCGGGTGGAATAACTTCAGGTCGGTAATTTCGGGGTTCGAGGTGGTAGATGAAAAACCAAAACCAATTATTCAAGCTACAGCAGAAGATGAAAAAGCCGGTTAGAAAAAATAAAAAAATAAAAAAGGAACTCACTATTGATCAAAAGATCAGCAGGCGTAACTTTATTTCCTTTACCACTTTTGGGGTATTGGGGGCTACAGCTTTTGGCGGCTGGCGCTGGCTTTATAAAGCCCCCGATGAAACCGCAGGCATTACCGCAGGTGCCCGGGCGCCACTGCGCAGGGCGCTTAATAAAACTGAACTGGCTTTCCGTAAAGTTTTCAGCAACAATAACCTGGTTAAAACCTATCCAAAATCAATGGCGGCTACCAATGTGCGGCACAACACCAGTATTGGGGCCGATAGCAAAATGGATTTGGCCGCCTGGCGCCTGAATGTAACTAAAAGCACCGGCGAGAAACTACAGTTTACTATAGATCAGATAAAATCCCTGCCCAAAACCGAGCTTGTATTTAGCTTTAAATGTGTTGAAGGCTGGGATCAGATCCAATATTGGGCAGGCGTAAAATTTATTGATTTTATAAACCACTTTGGCCTGCAGGATCAAACCAAACTCGGTTATGTGGGTATGGAAACGCCCGATAAGGCATATTATGTTGGCCTGGATATGCCCAGCGCCATGCACCCGCAAACCATACTGGCCTACGAACTGAACGAAAAGCCATTGCCTGGGAGGCACGGGCCGCCTTTAAGGCTCATTATCCCCGTTAAGTACGGCATAAAAAACCTCAAGCGTATTGGTACCATCAGCTTCAGCAACGAGCGCCCTAAGGATTACTGGGCCGAGCAGGGCTATGATTATTATTCAGGATTATAGCTACACCCGCTACTGCTGACAAAACAGTGTCAGCACTTTCCTCATTTTAATTCCCGAAATTAGTAGGCATTCCCGTCAACCCTACAAAACATCCAGCCATCCGGCTTCTATATATAAGCGTTGTGAAACGCGCCAGTCTGTTCTTTGAAAAATTAATTTGCTGCTTACGGTAGCCATGAGGTTATTATTCGGCCCCAAACCATCTATCATCAAAATTTCACCTAATAATTTGCATATTGCAGGTAAATGCCTGCGCTAAAATTTCCGCTTAGAAAACAAATAGCCTATGCCTGCGGCATGATAGGCTGGAGCATCATGACCAATATTATTATTGTGATGCTGCCTTATTTTTATTTGCCGCCCAGCAACGCGGGCTTAAAGCCGCTTATTCCACAATTAATGCTTTTTGGGGTGCTCAATATTTTATCGGTCATAGCGGCATCGGGCAGGTTTGTTGATGCTGTTTTTGACCCTTTTATTGCCTCGTTGAGCGATAAAAGCAACAACCCGGCAGGCAGGCGAATACCCTTTATGAAATGGGCCATTTTACCGGCAGTGGTTTTTTGCTGCCTCACGTTTTGCCCGCTGGTGAGGGGCGAAAGCACCGCTAACGCAGTGTGGCTCACTTTTACCATGATATTCTTTTTCATGAGTGTTACCTCATACATTATCCCTTACAATGCTTTATTGCCCGAGGTAACTGAAACCGCCGCCGAAAAGGTTAAACTATCTTCATTTCAGCAGGTTGGTTTTGTTTTGGGGATGATCATTGCCGGGCTGGTTAATAATTATGCCGACCTGGTGCAGCACGTTTTTCATGTGCATAGCCGCGATTCGGCAGTGCAATACACCATTTGCGGGTTATCGTTTTTTGCCGGAATAGTAATGCTGATCCCTGTTTTATTTATCGACGAAAAAAAGTACTCCACCAGCAAGCCATCACTTCTGCCCTTGTTGCCCGCCATACGTAAAACCTTTAGCAACCGTAATTTTAAATACTATCTTATTTCTGATTTTTCGTATTACATGGCGCTCAGCATTATATCAAGCGGCTTGTTATATTTTGTTACCGTACTGCTGCGCCTGCCCGAATCAGAGGGCGGCCCGCTGATGGGGGCAATGGTAGTTATATCGCTTATGTTTTACCCGCTTATCAATTACCTATCAAAAAAGATAGGGAAAAAGCCTATCGTATTGTTTTCCTTCAGCCTGTTGAGCCTGATATTCGTCGCCTTTTATTTTTTAGGAAAATTTCCCATATCGGCACACGCGCAAATATATATTTTGCTGATAGCGGCCAGTTTCCCGCTGGCATCGCTTGGTATTTTACCTAATGCCATCCTCGCTGAAATTGCCCAGGACGATGCCATTAAAACAAAAGAGAACCGTGAGGGAATGTTTTTTGCCGTTAAATACCTGTTTGTAAAACTGGGCCAAACACTGGGTATAGCGCTATTTGCTTTTTTAACAGTTTATGGAAAAGACCCCGGCAATGATTACGGCCTGCGACTAAACGGCCTGTGCGGGTTTGTGCTTTGCATACTGGCGGTAATTTTCTTTAGCAGGTTCAGGGAGCGGAAGCGTCGTAAGTAGTTGGCAGTTTTCAGTTGGCGGTATGCAGTTATCAGTTTTCAGTGGGCAGTTAGCATATGGTATGATTTGCTCATCAGGCAGCCCACTGCAAACTGAAAACTATCTCAAAGTATTATTAGGCCTTACGTACACCAGTTGCATGGTATTAATATTGCGCATGACAAAGGCGGCTTCGCAGTAACATAGATAATAGTTCCATTTGCGGATGAACCTGTCATCAAAACCTAATGATTTTACCTTTGGCAGGTTGGCATTAAAGGCATCGTACCAAAGTTTTAGTGTGGTGGCATAATCCATGCCGATATCTTTCAGGTCAACCATCGTCAAATCGCCGGTACGGTTAACAGCGCTGTTGATAGCGCCTACCGATGGCAATAGTGAGCCCGGGAAAATATGTTTCTGGATCCAATCCACACCTTTTCTCAAACTTTCATAACGTGAATCAGGCGAAGTGATCACCTGCAGGGCTAAAATGCCGTTCTTTTTTAACAGGCCGTTCACCTTTTGAAAATAAACTTCCATATAATTATGGCCAACGGCTTCCAGCATTTCAACAGATACTATCTTATCAAACTGCCCTTCCATCTGGCGGTAGTCTTTTATCAATATGCTAACGCGGTCGCTCAAACCTTCGGCTTCTACACGCTCAACCGCCATTTTATGTTGCTCCTGGCTTATGGTTAACGAGGTTACCCTGCAGCCATATTTTTTAGCCATATAAATAGCGTTGCCGCCCCAGCCGCTGCCAATTTCAAGCACATGGTCGGTTGGTTTCAGGTGTAGCTGCTTGCATAGCCTTTCGTATTTGGCCAATTGCGCTTCTTCCAAACTCAAGCCATCCTTGTAAAAATAAGCGCTGGAATAGGTCATGGTTGGATCAAGAAAACTAGCAAAAAAATCATTGTTCAGATCGTAATGCTCCGAAATATTTTTACGCGAGCCTTCAACCGTATTAGCCCTTTTAAAATGAGATAATTTATTAAACCATTTAAGCAGGTTAAGCGCTAAGGTTTGTGTGCTGCTGCCCGATACGCTTGGCGCGTTATCGATATTGAACAGCACCCATTTAATTACATTGGTAATGTTATCGGTATCCCACAAGCCATCAACATAAGCCTCGCCAAAACCAATATCACCAAACAGGATAACGCGTTTAAAAAACTCATCGTCGTTAACGATCATGGTAGCCAAAATTTGCCCCTGCCCATCGCCAATGGTTACTAATTCACCATCAGGCAGGGTAAGGTACAAACGCCCCTTATCCATTTTCGACATTAGCTTTAAAACTACATCCTGGTAAAAGCTGCTTTTTTTAACGAGCGTAAGAGTATTCGACATGGTAAATTGATCTGTTTGTGATATTTAAATGATATACGGATAATTGCCGCAAATAGGTTTTCACTAAGCTACATAATTTGATCAATATGAACGATAAACTTCTTTTTGTAATTCTTTATCAGCCTCTTTTTTATGATAAGGGATCTTTTTTAGCCATAGCCTTAGCGCCTGCCAGTGTATTAGCCCGATGATCTTTAACGTTATTAACGGGAAACTGAAAAAATAAAGCAGCAGGTTGGCATCTGTTAATGGCTTGCTTGTGCCGCTTAAGGTGCTGATGAAAAAACGCTTGCCCTCTTTATCATAATCATCAATTTTCATTTGCAGGTTTTCGCCGGGGATATGCAGGTCGAAATCAAAATTGGTGTCCATTTCGATGAATGGCGATACATAAAAATATTTGGTAGTATTTAGTTTGAACTGGTCGCCCTGTTTGGTATCGGCGCCTAAAAAATAGGGTTTCATCTCCAAAAAAGTATTGCAAACTTCCACTATGGAGCAGATAATTTGCCCTTGCTCATCATAACAAAAATAAAACGACACCGGGTTGAACTGGTAGCCAGCGGTACACAAATTGGTAAGCACCATAATGCGGCCATTGCCTATAGTTACCCCATTGCTTTGTAAATAAGTGGTAATATGCTGGCGGATATTTTTTGAAGTATCAGGCTTTTCCCTTGGTAGTTGCAGGTGGTCTTTATCCCTGAAATTGAAAAGGTTAAAGCGGTTGCGGCTCATGAATTTCAGCCGTTTGGACAGGCTGTCTATCTCATCCAAATCCAAATAAAACATAAACACCTCGTAATGGAACCGGTGTACTTTCGGCGCCAGGCGGTGGTGCATTACTTTTGCTTTATATAAACAGGAATTGAGCGCGGCGTTTGCCATACGTGAATATACGGATTATTTTGTCTGGCAGATGCCAACAACATTGTCATTGCGAGCGCAGCGCGGCACGAAGCAACCTCACATTACAAATCGGCGACCTTATCTTGTGGGGTTGCTTCATGCCTCGATTTCTATCCTACCAATACCTGCCCTTGCAGGTTCGGAATGGCAATGGTTTATTATTTGATTGATAAATAATTGCAACAAACAAATCGCTTAGGGGTTAATTTGTCGTATATGTAATTATATGAAAAACATCAACCTTAAAAATTCATTGCTGGCATCAGCATTTATGCTGCTGTTTTTTTGCAGCTGCAGCCAGGCACAAACTGGCAAAAAACTGGATAATGGCGATCATGTGCCATCATTTACCTTGCTCGACCAGGACGGAAAAACATTTAACGTTACTGATTATATAGGCAAAAAAGTGCTGGTGATCTATTTTTATCCTAAGGATGAAAGTATGGTTTGTACCAAGGAGGCCTGCGCGTTCCGTGATAGTTTTGATGAGTTCACCAAAGCCGGGGCCATGGTTATCGGCGTTAACGGCGGCACGGTTGAAAGCCATAAGGAGTTTCAGCAGCATTATAAATTACCATTTACTTTATTAAGCGACCCGGGCAACAAGGTTTACAACCTGTTTGGCGTAAAAGGCAAAATGTTTTTTACCGGGCGCGAAACTTTTGTGGTTGATCTGCATGGCAAGATAGTTTACACTCACGAGGCCATGATGCAGGGCAAGGAGCATGCTGATGATGCACTAACATTTATAAAAGCCGCAAATGCTAAACAATAATATTTCCAAAAATTTCATAATAGTCTGCCTGGAGTCGATCACTACCATAAGCAGGATAATTTATAGTATGTTATGATGATCATTATCATATTCTTTTTGTGCCACTGGTTTATCTCCTTGTTTTTCCAGACGTTTTTTTTGCACCGTTACGCCTCGCATAAAATGTTTAAGATGAACAAGTTTTGGGAGCGCACATTTTATTTTCTTACTTTTTTTACACAAGGTTCATCATTTTTAAACCCGCGTGCTTATGCCATTATGCACCGCATGCACCATGCTTATAGTGATACGGAGAAAGACCCGCATTCGCCGTATTTTATAAAGGATGTTTGGGGGCTGATGATCAAGACCAAGAATATTTACCTGTCGTACCTGAAATATAAAACAGAGCCGGAGCCGCAATTTATTGACCGCTACCCTACCTGGGCACCCGTTGATTATTTTGGCGACCTGTGGGTAACGCGCATCGCCTTCGGCGTTTTTTATACAGCATTTTACGTAGTTTTTGCTACGCATTGGTGGTTGTTTTTATTACTGCCGGTACACTTTTTAATGGGGCCGGTACATGGCGCTATTGTAAACTGGTGCGGGCATAAATATGGCTACAGCAATTACGATAATGGCGACCACAGCAAAAATATGCTGCCCCTGGACTTTTTAATGATGGGCGAATTGTTCCAAAACAACCATCACCAAAAACCGAATGATGTGAATTTTGCCAAACGCTGGTTTGAGCTTGATCCCTCGTACCCGGTAATAAAATTAATGCATACCTTACGTATAATTAAATTGCGAAAAGCATAAGCTCATGATAGGTTTTTTAAAAATAGCTTTCAGCCTGCTGTTTGTGTGGATGTGTTATGTGGTGATAAGCACCAGCATACAAAGCAACCTGTTTACCAATTGGGATTACCTTGGCTCGATACCCTGGATGCGTGCCACCCTTTGCGATTTTTATACCAACGTATTGGTTATTTACTTGTGGCTATGCTATAAAGAAACCAAAATACTCCCTAAAATAATCTGGTTAATATTATTGGTAACTTTAGGCAGTATAGCCAGTTGCGCCTATATGCTCATCCAGTTATTTAAACTAAAGCCCGGCGAAGGGTTAAAAGAACTTTTCAGCAAGCAAAATGGATAATAGTTCATTACTCAGTTTAATAATTTACAGCCTGATAGCCTGTTGTGTTATTATGTTTTTTGTGTGGCTATGGTCGTACAAATTGAAAAACGCAGGGGTTGTTGATATTTTCTGGTCGTACAATTTCCCGGTGATAGCCGTTATTTTATTATTATTCGCACCCGCTTTTGAGCCGAGGAAGATATTACTGTGCAGCATGATAATTATAGCGGGGGCGCGGCTGGGCACACACCTGGCCATCCGCATTTTTAAGCACCTGCACCAAGAAGAACCCCGTTACAAACAAATACGCGATGACTGGGGCAAAAATGCCGAAAAAAAGATGGCAGGCTTTTTCCAGATGCAAGCAGCATCCAATGTGTTGCTGGCTATTCCATTTTTCATCAGCGCCATGAATACTAAACCTGAGATCTCGCCCCTGGAATATACAGGGGTGGTTTTATGGATCATAAGCGTGATGGGCGAGGCCATATCCGACCAGCAACTGGCCAACTTTAAAAAGAACGCCGCCAACAAAGGCAAGGTTTGCGATACAGGCCTTTGGAACTATTCGCGGCACCCTAATTACTTTTTTGAGTGGTTGATGTGGGTATCTTATTTTGTTTTCGCGCTGGCATCGCCTTATGGGTATATCGCGGTGATCAGTCCGGCTATTATATTGTTTTTGCTGCTGAAGGTTACGGGCATACCTACTACCGAGCAGCAATCGCTTAAAACCAAGGGCGACGCTTACAGGGAATATCAAAAGACTACAAGCAAGTTTTTGCCGTGGTTTAAGAATTAACCAATCCGCCCCCTCTAAATTGCGCAGCACTCATTAACACCTATAAAAACAAACAATAGGTTAATAATCTCCCCCGGTAGGGGAGACTTGAAAAAATGCCAGTATTTTGCGCTAATCAACGAATAATGCATGTGCGTATAAGCTGATTTATAAGATTTTCAGGATGATAACAATTAACTTTTTTTGTCATTGCGAGCGATAGCGTGGCAATCTCGTAGCTATGCCTCGCGAATATGCATTGGCGACGAGGTTGCTTCGTCGTTCCTCCTCGCAATGACATAATTTGTGATGAGCTGCTGCGTTAGGGACGGAGCGGATACCGGCCAGGTGGCTAAGGCCTCTGCAGTATGAGCGGATGGCCCGGGCCGCAGGTAACGCCAAAAGCATACTTCACAATAAAACTCCGTGTTTTTCTCTGTGCAAACCTCTGTGTCCTTTGTGATAAAAATAGACTATCTCCTATCGAACACGATATATTTTAACCTCTTTTTTCCCAAACCTAAATCCGATATTGCCCATACAACGTATACCTCTAAAAACTATAACACAAATTTAGCCCCGATACTACATGTGGTACGATAAATTAATAGAACAAGACAGAGTCCCGGATTATTTATTGCGTAAAGGCATCCGTAAATTATTGCAGCAGCGTTTAAATGACGAGAATAAAGGCGGTGTTGAGGCACAGCAGGCGCATTTGATGGAGCTGATCGCGCAGTTAAAGGCATCGCCCATTGCGGTGAATACGGCAGATGCCAACCAACAGCATTACGAAGTACCTACCCAATTTTATCAATATTGCCTGGGCAAAAATTTAAAATATTCGAGCGGTTACTGGAAAGCCGGGGTTACCGATATTGATACCAGCGAAGATGATATGCTGGCGCTTACCTGCCAGCGCGCCGGTTTGCAGGATGGGCAGCAGGTATTGGAACTCGGCTGCGGCTGGGGATCGTTATCGCTTTATATGGCGGCTAAGTTTCCGGGCAGTACGTTTAAGGTGGTAAGTAATTCGCGTACACAAAAAATACATATTGATGAGCAAGCTAAGCAGCGGGGCATTAAAAACCTGACGGTGATCACCGCTGATATGAATACCTTTAGTATCGACGAGCAATTCGACAGGGTGGTATCGGTGGAGATGTTTGAGCATATGCGCAACTATACTTTGCTGATGAAAAAAGTAGCATCGTGCCTTAAGCCTGATGGCAAACTGTTCATCCACATTTTTACGCACAAGGAATATGCTTATTTGTTTGAGGTGAAGGATGAGAGCGACTGGATGAGCAAATATTTTTTTACCGGCGGCATTATGCCCAGCGACGACCTGCTATTTTATTTTAACGACGACCTGATGGTTGAAAACCACTGGCATGTAAGTGGCACCCATTACGCCAAAACATCCGAAGCATGGCTGGCCAATATGGACGCGCACAAAGCACAGATCATGCCGCTGTTTGAAGAAACTTATGGTAAAGACCAGGCCGTGAAATGGTGGGTGTACTGGCGTTTATTTTATTTAGCTTGCGCCGAGCTCTGGAACTTTAACCAGGGCAACGAATGGATAGTAAGCCATTATTTATTTCATAAAACAGGCGCATGACCCGGTTAGTATTCGTCATTATTTTCTTTTTAATATCGTTGCTCTCCATTTTTAAAGCCCCGGCTTATTATTTATGGCTGCTGGCTATTGGGGTAACGGAGTTTCCGTGGGTGTTTGCGGCCATTACCGCACTGCTGCTGGCAGCCGGTTTTTGGGTGGGCAAATACCAGCTTACGGGTACAATTATCGGCTGTGTGGCATTGCTGCTGTTCCTATCGCCAATTGCAAGGGCTTACGTAGTTTCAAATAGTCTGAGGAAGAATTTTGATGCCACTTTTAACGTGACCAATACGGATAGCACCGATGCGCCATTCAGTTTTTTCAGGATGTTTGCAGGCACCGTTAAAGTGCCTTACCGTACCCTTACTTATGCCAAATACGCTGATACCAGCATGGCGCTGGATTTTTATCCTACCCGCATAGTTGGCAAAAGGCCTTGTGTTATTGTAGTGCATGGCGGCTCATGGAGCAGCGGCGATAGCCAGCAATTGCCTGAACTGAATAGCTACCTGGCCACTAAAGGTTATAACGTGGCTTCTATAAATTATCGCATGGCACCTAAATGGCAAACACCCGCCCCTGTTGAGGATATAGCCAATGCTATTAAATACCTTAGCGCCCATGCAGATGAATTACATATCGATACCAATAAATTTATTTTGCTGGGCCGTTCGGCGGGCGCTCAAATTGCATTGCTTGCGGGCTACACACTGCATAATAGCGCAATAAAAGCGGTTATTGATTTTTACGGCCCTGCCGATATGGTTTGGGGTTATTCCATCCCATCAAACCCGCTGATCATGGATTCGCGCAAGGTGATGGAAAGTTATATAGGTGGTACCTATAAGCAGGTTCCGCAAAAATATGTGGCCAGCTCGCCTATTGAATTTGTTGATATGCAATCGCCGCCAACGCTCATTATTCATGGTGGTAATGATGTGCTGGTTGCACCCGAACACAGCCGCAGGCTAAACGAAAAACTGCAACAATACGGCATCAAACATTACTGGCTTAAGCTGCCCTGGGCCACACATGGCTTCGATTTTAATTTGAACGGCCCCGGCGGGCAGCTATCAACTTATGCTGTATTAGAATTTTTAAATACAACACTCTATAGCCCCCCGACCCCCTAAAGGGGGAGTAATAGGGCAAAAAAATATAAAAATGAATAACACCAACAATAATATTTCCCCCTTTAGGGGGTTAGGGGGCTGTAGAGTTGCCATCATTGGTACAGGTATTGCCGGGATGGGATGCGGGCATTTTTTATATAAAAACGCCGACCTTACCTTTTACGAGCAGAACGATTATACCGGCGGGCACACCAACACCGTAACCGTTGATGAGGATGGCAAGCCTGTTTATATAGATACTGGTTTTATGGTATTCAACTACAAAACCTATCCTAATTTATGCCGCCTGTTTGATGAATTGAAGGCCCCGGTTAAAAAAACCGAAATGTCGTTCAGCGTGCAGCATTTGCCTACGGGGTTGGAGTACAGCGGCTCAAGCCTGAATCATTTGTTCGCGCAGCGGAAAAATATTTTCAGCCCTTCGTATCTTAAAATGCTGATGCAGATAGGGCGTTTTAATAAAGAGAGTGTTAAGATCGTCGACGACCCCAAATATGCCAATTACTCGATAGGCGAATATGTAAAAGAATTTGGCTTTGGCGATGATATGCTTTGGAAATATTTAGTGCCCATGAGTTCGGCCGTATGGTCGACCCCGATGGAGCAGATGCTGGATTTCCCGGTAGTAACGCTGATCCGCTTTTTTCAAAATCATGGCTTTTTAGGCTTGGATACCCAGCACCAGTGGTACACGTTGGATAAAGGCAGCCAATCATACCGCGAGCTATTGATAAAGCCATTTAAGGATAAAATTCATTTGAGCCGAAAAGCTGTTAAAATAGTCCGTAACGAAGATGGCAAAGTAACCGTACATGCTTCGGATGGCTCGCAGGAAGTGTTTGACCGCGTAATTATAGCCGCGCATGGCGATGAAGCCTTAGCCTTGCTGGATAAGCCTACTGCGGATGAACAACGCCTGCTATCGACCTTTAAATACCAATATAACAAAGCTGTTTTACATACCGACGAAAGTATTATGCCCAAAACCAAACTGGCCTGGGCAAGTTGGAACTACAGCATACAATTGCAGGACAAAAAAATGGTGCCAACCACCATTTACTGGATGAATAGCCTGCAGCAGGTAAGCGATAAAAAGAATTATTTCGTATCCATCAACCCGCATGATAATATCGACCCGGAAAAGGTGATTAAGGAAATTGATTATCACCACCCCTTGTTTGATGTGCCTGCCATAAATGCCCAAAAGGAATTGCATGAACTGAACGAAAGTGGCCCGGTATATTTTTGCGGCAGTTATTTTAACTATGGTTTTCACGAGGACGCGTTTACCAGCGCGGTAAATTTATGCTCGCAATTGCTGGGCAAAGCGGTGTATGATGAGAAAGTTATCATCCAACCGCCGGTTTAACCCCGTTTTTGTCATCCTGAACGCAGTGAATCTATTCTACAGTTAGAACAGAACTTAAAGTTTTAAAAACTTCGTAAGTTTAAAACATGTGCGCTATTTAAACGCGGATAGATCCTGAACGCAGTGAAGGATGACAAAATTTAGACTTAAAAACTATGTCATTTCGACGGGCCAGGTAGGCTGTGCGGGGCAAGTCATGCAAAGGACATTAATTAAAACGCGCCGTTGCCTACGATATGCAAAGCGATAAATGGATATTAAACACGCTCGCAATGAAATTAAAAGAATATCAGATTTGGGAAAACGGCTCCGGCACCAAAAAAGTCGGGGTAATACGTGATACCAGCGCATCGGGATATTGGGGCATGGTTTTCAGCCGGTTCCATTCCGGGTCGCTACCAAAGGCTTTCCACAAACGGTCATGCGCATCCATATCATCAAAAGTTACCATATAGAAAAGGTTAGGGCGGAAGCCGCCTATCACCGTTTCGCTGTAAAATACAGGTTTAAACCCCAGGCGTTTAAATATGCCTATTTCGCGGCCCTCGTTAAACATTTCTATCTTCTTTTTCCCGGCATATTCGGTAGGGCTTTCATAACGGCGCAGCTCGAATATGCGCGGTTTTTGTTCGGGCACTTCCAGTTCGGGCATCCCGGTAAATGCTTGCAGTAACGAGCTTTCTATACGCTCATAGGCCGGGGCGTTTAAAGGCGCGTTCAGGTAAGCGGCGGCCTGTTGCTGGTAAGCGGCATCATCAGCAAGCTGGTTTTCGACCTTCAAAAAATCATTTATGGAGTAAAAAGGGATCAAAACAAATATTTTCGTTTGCCCTTCGGGCTTCAGCTCTGTAAATACGCCGATATTATTACTCCCCAAACGGTTAAGGGCAGGGATGGCAGCATTTTGAAAATAATCCTCCACCAGTTTTTGCTGGATATTATTTTTTAAGGTGTAAACCCGCAATTCATAAAACCCGGTACCCGATTTTTTGCTGATAGATTTTGCCATGCCTGTTTTAGCTAACACACTTCCGGCCATACCGGTTATCAGAGTTGCTTTTACAAATGAACGCCTTTTCATAACGCTAATTTATGGAAATAGTATCAAGTAGTGAGTATCAAGTATCAAGACAAAAAATAAAAATACTTACCCTCTTTATCGCTTGCGATAGTGAGGGTCGACCAGCGCAGCGCAGTCGGGGTGAGTAAACGGAGCGCGTTCATTACAAGAATCCCCACCAAAAAAATCTTGATACTTGATACTCAGTACTTGATACTAAATAAAAAACCCTGCTGACATACTGCTGTCATTACCCCATGGTTCCTTTGTATCACAAACTAAAAATCAAACGTTATGGAAATCATCGAAATGTTTTTAAAGGAACTTGACAACGAAGCACAAACTACCCGCAAAATGCTGGAACGTGTACCAAACGACAAATACGATTGGCAGCCACATCCAAAAAGTATGACCGTCCGCCGCCTTGCCACCCATATTGCCGAACTACCATCATGGATAAGCATGGCCATCACTACCGATGAACTGGATTTTGCCAATAACCCGTATGCGCCTGTCGAGATCAACAACACAGTAGAATTACTGTCTTTTTTTGAAAAGAATTTAGCCGATGGGCGCGCCCATTTAGCCGCTACAAATGAAGAAGTATTGGCCCAAAACTGGGTATTACGCAATGGCGATGCCATTTACATGCAATCAACCAAAGCCGAAGTGGTGAGGGTTTCGCTAAGCCAAACCATACATCACCGCGCGCAATTAGGCGTATTTTTAAGGTTATTGAATATCCCTATCCCGGGCAGCTACGGCCCAAGCGCCGATGAGCAGGAATTTGAAGTGATGGAGCAGGAATAAATCTACTGATTAAAATGTCATTTCGAATCTGCAGGGGTGGATTGCGCGTAAGGGCAGGTGAGAAACCTTATACATCTACATAAGCCGCCATCGTATGAAGTATAAGATTTCTCCTCGTATTTCGTTCGAAATGACATTTTGCTTTACCGCTTTCTATTGCCACCACTACCGCTGCCACCTGGCCGCCTGCTATTCCTATTGCCACCACCACCATGTGGCCTGTGAGGTGCCATCTTTAACAAAGTAGGGTCGCCTAATGATTCCGGCAAAGGCACACGGCGTATCTGCTTATCTATCATATCCTCAATGTTCTTTAGCTTGCGCTGGTCGCGGTCATTGATAAAAGTAATAGCGGTACCTGTAGTTTCGGCGCGGGCGGTACGGCCTATGCGGTGGATGTAATCCTCCGGGTCTGATGGCGCATCATAATTTATCACCAGGTCGATCCCTTCCACATCAATCCCCCTCGAAAGGGCATCGGTACCAATAATTACCGGTAATTGCCTGTTCTTAAATTTTAAAAGGATCTCCTCACGCTCATTCTGCTCTAAATCGGAGTGAAAGGCGGCTATTTTAATATGTACGGCCTTTAACTGCTTGTAAACCTCTTTAACCTTGTCTTTGGTCGATGCAAATATCAGCGCGCTAACATAAGCGCCTTCCTTTAAAAGCAATTGTATCAAAGGTGTTTTTTGATGATCGTTAACCAGGTATACCTGCTGATCTATCCCCACAGCAGGCTGCGATATGGCAATATTTATCTGTTGTGGATTATGTAGTACCGATTTGGCCATACTGCGTATGCGCCCCGGCATAGTTGCCGAAAACAACAGCGTTTGCCTTTGTTTGGGCAGGTAGCTGATGATGCGCATAATATCATCATTAAAACCCATGTCGAGCATGCGGTCGGCCTCATCAAGTACCAGATGTTTAATGTGGTTTAGCTTTAAAACGCCCGAGGTTAAGTGGGCGATCAACCTGCCGGGTGTGGCAATAATTATATTTACATTATTTTGTATGCCGCGGCGCTGTTGTTCATAAACAATGCCATCGCCACCGCCAAAAACGGCTATGGAGCTGATGCCGGTAAAGTAGGCCAGGCCTTCCACCTGCTGATCTATCTGCTGGGCAAGTTCGCGGGTGGGCGTTAAAATAAGTACGGTTGTTTTTTCCTCGTGATTAGCCGTTATGAGGTTTAAAATGGGCAGTAAAAAAGCCCCGGTTTTCCCTGTGCCGGTTTGCGCGCAGGCTATAAGGTCGTCGCCCTTTAAAATTGCCGGTATGGCCATTTCCTGTATGGGTGTAGCATTGGTGTAACCCATGCTTAAAACGCCTTCTAATAAATGTTCGTTAAAATTGAATTCCTGGAATGTCACTGTTAATTAATAGGTGAGGGATGCAAGATAGGAAAAAATGTTGTGGAAATGGTAATGTTGCTGAGTTGCCTGTGTTTGCTTTTAAATATTTTTGTGATTCAAACAATCTTTTCGGTGCTTATAGCTTGGCACCGCTTGCCGCTAAGGCTTTGTTCTTTTGTCTTATACAAAAGAACCAAAAAATCAAGCCAGTAGAAATGCTTCTTTGCCGCACGTGGCCTTTGCCCTGCAAATCAGGCAAAACTGGGGCTGCATTTATTTTGCCCTGCTTTCGCTCGCTCTGCCACCTGCTTCAGCAAAAACATGCTATGCCCTGCAACCGCACCGGCCACCATTGTTTTGCCTGCTTTCGCCCGAAGCTGTTCTACTGGCGGATAACAGGAAAGCTTTAGGGGTAAAAAAGAATTTCGGTAAAGCCTAAAAGAAAGGCGGGCAAAGGCCAGCCAACAAACGCGGGCCTGGGCGTTTTGCCTGTGGGTGGAAGGATTTTGTTGGCTTGATCTTTTGGTTACTTTTGGATCAAGCCAAAAGTAACAGCCTTAGCGGCAATTGAGCGTCACCGAGCGATAAGTAACGCAAGCTTTGTTTACCATATAAAAGATCACAACAACTCAACCAATTCCCCCAACCCATTTATTTCCACTACAACATCATCAGGCTTATCCAAACCCGCCGGGTTAAAATAAATAGCATCCATACCAAAATTCATAGCGCCGCGAATATCGGCCTCAATACTATCGCCAATCATCAGGCTTTCTTCTTTTACTGCCCCGGCCAATTTAAGCGCATGCTCAAAAATCGCCTTATCGGGCTTGTTAACGCCAACCACTTCTGATATGATGATCTGATCAAAATAACTGCCAATGTTGGTGCCCGCTATTTTTATTTCGGTTGATTCCTGGAAACCATTGGATATTAAATGCAGCGTATATTTTGATTTCAGATAAGCAAGTACCTCATGCGCACCGGCAAACAGATTGGTTTTTGTAGGGCATAGCCTTACATATTCATCCTCAAAACCCACGGGTATAACATCCGGGTGCAGGCCAAGCTCCAAAAATGTAGTCCTGAAACGGGCTTCGCGTAAATAGTCCTTGGTGATCTTACCCACATGGTATTGTGCCCAAAGGTGGTGGTTATTACGGGTATAAGTTTCGATGAAAAGTTCGGCAGATGGCAGGCCAATTTCTTTAAGGTGATGAATAACATAAAGCTCGTGCAAAGCCTCTTCGGCATTTTTATCAAAATCCCAGATGGTGTGATCGAGATCGAAGAAAATGTGTTTGTATTTTTTAGTTGAAAATTGGTTATTCATCTGGTATCAAAACTACTACTTGTAATTTGATATTAGTAATTAATGATCCTTTTTCAAGTCTTCAGTTGATGTTTTAGAACCATTGACTGCATATTTGGATTCAAGTTTGCCAAAATGATAGAAAAATGAAACAGATAATAGCCTTGCAGATCTTAACTGACGATCAATGACATCAAACCCATTATCTGTAATTTTATTTGTTATTACCCTGTTTGTAAAAAACGGGTCGGACAGTGCCAAGTTAAAATTAGCCCTATCGTTAAATAAAGATTTCGACAATGATACTAATAGCATATTTGTGCCAGTAACAGACCCTTGTGGTTGCACAGTTGGCGAATTAAAAAATCCAGAAATCTGCCCTGTAATCCCTTCGTTGAAGTCATATGTGCCATTAAAGGAGGTTGTATAAAATAAATTATTTGACGATATATTATTCAGACTAATTTGATTGCGACCGATTGCAGAGTTTACGTTAACCTGTATGTGTGATGTTAAAGCCCCTCCAAGGCCTAAGTAAAACGCATTAATAAATGCACGGCCTCCGTTCGCAAAAGTGTAGATAAAATTGCCAGCGTCAGGTATTGCAACTTTTTGAATGCTGTTGGTACTAAAACTTGAATAAAGCTCAGGACTTATATAAAGTTTATTAAAATAATGCGTATAAGTTAAATCAAAATTATTATATGTTTCTGGTTTGAGAGCTGGATTACCTGCCTGGTTTAAAATAGGATTTTCAGAATTTATGAAAGATGATAAATAATATAACGATGGCCTAACTAAACGAATTTTGTAATTGAATTGTAGGACTTGGTCGGTGCCTATTTTATAGGCAACATTGACACGTGGCAATAAGTTAAAATATGAATTATTGAACAAATCATCATTTCCTAAAGAGCTTGAAAGCTCTGAAATATCTGCTCTTAATCCAATATTAAAACGAAGTTTTTTATTAGGCGTGAATTTTAAATAACCAAATAGTGAATGAATGTTCTGCTTATATTCTTCTTGTTCATTGTTATTGGATACGATAGCATCATTTTTAAGGAATAAATTATTATAATCAGCAGTATATATTCTATTTATTTCTTGTAGTCCATAATCCAAAGATAACATCGTATTTACTTTTGTTGTAAAATCACTTTGGAAAATGAATTCATCCCAACTTTCTTTGCTCAACCCATTATTAACACTATCGTCTGTAGCTATTACGTTGTTTATTTGATCCTTTATAGGTGTAATAGAATAACTCAGGTTTATTGACCCATTAGTTTTTGTACTAATTTTGTTTAATCTGATGCCAACCCCTCCAATATATTTATGCTGATCATTATTTAATAAAGTATTAGTAAGTACTTGGCCGGGCATTAAAGTTGAACTGGAATTAGAAATGGAATTTTGAGTAAAATCTGCCAATCCGTAATTGAAATACGCGTATAATAATGAGTTATTTAAAACATAATTGAAATCTATTTCACTTGACAACGTTTTAGTTGTTGTAGCTGAATTTATCTGCGATGTATTTTCATCGCTATTTGAATTAGCGTTTGTAAAATCAGTAATGGTATTCTTATTTTCAGATATAGTACCATTCAAATTAACTGAAAAATTGTTCTTACGATAATAATAGAAAATATTGCCATTTGGGGCATATCTGGAATCTATTCCAGCTGAGATACTGCCTAAAGATCCTTTTACTATGTCTCCTTTTGTTATAATATTCATAATCAAATCATAACCCCGCTCTTTATATTTAGGGTCTGGGTCAGTTATGAGTTCAATTTTAGCAATAAGTTTTGTAGGTATCGCCATGAAAGATTGCGCATCTTTCACTAATATATCTTCATTGCCGTTAAGCATATATAATATTTTCTTGTCTCGTACTTTTATTTCACCTGTTAACGATACATCAACTCCAGGCATTTGACGAATTGCATCAGCTAAATGAGTACGATTGTGAAGTGAGTCATTTTGAACATCATAAATAATTTTGTTGGATTCGACAGTTATTACTTTCTTTTTAGAAATCACATTTACTTGGTCTAACACATTGGATGTTACCTCCATGTAAAAGACTCTTTCTTGCATATTAAAGGTTTGATCTACTTTAGCATGGCCCAGCAATTCTAAGCTAAGCTTTAAATTACTGCCACTTAACTGTTTACTGTCAATTAAAAAAAAACCGTCTTTACTAGTTGTTGTAACAATTTTATCTTTTGATAGAGAGTCTGTTACCCTAACAATAACAAAAGGAATGGGATCTTTGGAAGTCTTATCTAAAACCTGAAATTGTTTCACCTGGCAAAAGGCATTGGTAATTGAATAGAAAAGAAATATTAATAAACAGAATAACTTATTTATGTGTGGCATAATAAGTAATTAAATTGCCTATGCCTTCTGAATTTGGGTTTTGATATTCGATCTTCGTGATGTTATCTTTATTGGTATAAATTACAAGAGGATATATTTTATTTTCATTTTGTGGATACAAGAAAACATTATTGCTATCAATTACTACGTTATTACTTTTCAATATCGAATCACCAAGTATATATTTTAACTTCTTTTGTGACGATATCGAAGTTAAAATAAAAATAAGGTTAGGATATTTTTTATAATTTGTTTTAACAAATTCTTCTGAGTAGCTTATACACCCATCGCATCCAGCATTTGGAATAACCAAATAAACTTGATTATCCACAAAGTGGTGTTGGCTCAATTTTTCTAAAGAGCTAATAGTTTTCGGAAAAATATTTTTCCTACAGCCTATTGAAAAGAGTAAAAGAAATAAAATGATTTTAATTTTTAGAAATTTTATAGACTGAAAATACTGCATAATTTTCATTGTTAAAATTAGTATTTAATAAACAAAGCCCGTCCTCAGATACAAAATATGTCCATATTGATATGCCTTTATTCAAAGAGGTTTCTCCTTTAATCTTAAGGTCATTATCAAGTATAATTATTGCATCCCTTTTTTCGCCAGCACCATCATCATCAATTTTACTTTTTTCTGAAGCATATTCTACGACACGATAGTATATATCTCTAAATCTGTCATATATAATATTCCGATAAGAATCGTTCAGGTAAAAATGTGCTGTTGCTTTTACGTCATCCTCTCTATTACTAAGATAGGTAATAGCATCTTTCATTGGAGGAATATTCTCGACATTATTTGAACCGCCGTATATTTGAGTGGTAGAATAATTTGCCTGATCCGTAATAATCAAATTATGCATTATCGGCAGACTAGAAACAAATATTTTCTTTTTGGGGTTATAATCAACGTAGGGTTGCCTAAGATGCCGACCACCCCAATTATAATTATCATAAATTATTGGATACCTATTGAAGTCCGTTACAATACCAGATTTAAGATTTAAGCTTGCGCTATAATATCTAGGCAGTTGATCCACCTTTTTTACTTCTCCAAATTTATACCCAGAGTAGATTAGGTTTCCATTAATAACAAACACGGGATGTGAGGCATTGATTATTGGTGAGGCTGACAAAACATTATGCCGAAAAGCTGCTTGCTTAATTGAAAATTGCTTGATAGTACCTTTTAAATTTGATAATATAAATTCCTTCTTGGGGTCCGAATAAAGAAATATACTATCCATGTTATGAACGTAAAAACCACTTGCACTTTTAAGTATGTTTTTAAAGCCGTAGCTAAATTTATACCCTCGCGAATGCATGTCATAAAAATCAAGTGCATTGTTTCCAGCGTTCAAAAATATCAAATAGGCTACACTTTTATCCACATAATATTGAACACCTTCAGATGGAACAGTGCTTTCACTTAATTTAAATGTAATTGTCGAATTTGAAACAAGTTTTAATTTCGATTCGGAAGGCTTTTTATAATTAACATTTAAATTTGTCTTGTCTTTGCATCCTAAGAAAAAAGGCAATAACAATAGGAGGCAGATCTTTCTCATATGTTTTCAAAAAATGACAGAAAGGTTTAAAGCCCTTCTGTCATGATTTCTACATTCCTTTCACACAGTCGTTAGACTGAAAAGTGCCCGAATCTGCACAAGTGTAAGTCTTGCTTTTGGGCAATGTCGTAACAACGCAATGACCATTATTTTCGTCTGGCCTGTTGATACAACCTGATGGTGGAGGTGCATCCTCCGCAACTGTTATTGTAACAACTGACACAATAATCGCCATTGCAAGAAATAAGATTTTTTTCATATTAGTGAGATTAAAGGTTTAATAATGAACTAACTTAAAGAATTTATTTCTTAAAATAAAATTAATTGTTAATTGTTAATTGTTAATTGTTAATTGTTAATTGTTAATTGTTAATTAATATTATCCACCCTATAAAAATTTCTCACACAATTTGGTGCATAGTTTCAATAAATATAACCGTGTGACATTATGAAATTCACCTCTTAAATCCCCTTGTTGACATAGGGTTGTCATATCCCTGTATTTACTTTGCATAAGCGAATGGAACATTTGAATTTCATATTCGTTATTAACTCATCTCTAATCACTGATTAACTAATCACTAATCACTATTTTTGCAGCATAAATGGATTTCAAATTAACTTCTCAATATAAACCCACCGGCGACCAGCCCGAGGCTATCCGTCAACTGGTTGAAGGCGTAAATAACGACGATACCTACCAAACCCTGCTCGGCGTAACCGGCTCGGGCAAAACATTTAGCATAGCCAATGTTATACAGCAAACACAGCGGCCAACCCTTATACTAAGTCACAACAAAACGCTGGCGGCACAGCTATACGGCGAATTCAAGCAGTTTTTTCCCGAGAATTCGGTAAACTACTTTGTATCCTATTACGATTATTACCAGCCCGAGGCATTTATACCATCATCCAATACCTATATAGAAAAAGACCTGCAGATAAATGATGAGATTGAAAAGCTGCGCCTGCGCACTACTTCATCGCTCATGAGTGGCCGGCGCGATGTTATTGTGGTATCGTCCATTTCCTGCATTTATGGTATGGGTAACCCAGAGGATTTTGCCAATTCGGTATTCAAATTCGCAGTGGGCACGCGTATTAGCCGCAATGCCTTTTTGCACAGGCTGGTGGAGATACTTTACTCGCGTACCACGGCAGATTTTAAACGCGGTACCTTTAGGGTTAAAGGCGATGTGGTTGATATTTTCCCGGCCTATATGGATCATGCTTACCGGATCTCGTTTTTTGGTGATGATATTGAGGAGTTGAGCACTTTTGATGTTGGCACCGGCAAAACGGTCGAAAAGATGACACATATGGTGGTTTACCCCGCCAATTTATACGTAGCCCCGCGCGAGCGCTTTCAGCAATCCATCTGGGCGATACAGGAAGAACTGGAAACCCGCAAAAAGCAGTTTATTGACGACGGCCGCTTTTTAGAAGCAAAGCGACTGGAAGAAAGGGTTAATTACGACCTGGAGATGATACGCGAACTGGGCTATTGCTCGGGCATCGAGAATTATTCGCGCTTTTTTGACGGGCGGGCACCCGGCGCCAGGCCATTCTGCCTGTTGGATTATTTCCCCGAAGATTACCTGATGGTGATTGACGAGAGCCATGTAACCGTACCACAGGTTAGGGCCATGTATGGCGGCGACAGGTCGCGCAAAATATCGTTGGTTGAGTATGGTTTCCGTTTACCGGCTGCTATGGATAACCGCCCGCTGAACTTCCAGGAGTTTGAGCGATTGGCCCCGCAAACCATTTATGTAAGCGCTACTCCCGGCGATTTTGAACTCGAAAAATCGGGCGGTGTAGTGGTGGAACAGGTGATACGCCCAACCGGCTTGCTTGACCCGGTGATTGATGTGCGCCCGGTTATAAACCAGGTAGACGATTTGCTTGATGAGGTGGACAAAACTGTAAAAATGGGCGATCGCGTATTGGTAACCACCCTCACCAAGCGCATGGCCGAAGAACTGGCAAAATATATGGACAGGCTGGGCATCAAATGCCGCTACATCCACTCCGAAGTAAAAACCCTTGAAAGAGTGGAAATACTGCGCGGGTTGCGCTTGGGCGAGTTTGATGTGCTGATAGGCATTAACCTTTTACGTGAGGGGCTGGATCTGCCCGAAGTATCATTGGTGGCCATATTAGATGCTGATAAGGAAGGATTTTTACGTTCGGAACGTTCGCTGATACAAACCATAGGCCGCGCTGCCCGTAATGACCGCGGCAGGGTAATTATGTATGCCGACAAAATAACCGCCTCCATGCAGATCACCATGGACGAAACCAACCGCCGCCGCGATTTGCAGATAGCTTATAATACCGAGCACGGCATTACGCCTACCACGGTTGGCAAATCGCGCGAGGAGATCATCGAGCAAACTTCGGTTGTCGACTTTAAGGGCGGTGTACAAAAAGCCTATGTTGAAAATGAGATGGCAACCCTTGCTGCCGACCCTATTGTGCAATACATGACCAAGCCCGATCTTAAAAAATCAATAGAAAACACCAAAAAAGAGATGCTTGCCGCCGCCAAAAACATGGACTTTCTATTAGCCGCCAAGTTACGCGATGAAATGTTCGCGCTTGAAAAAATGATGGAGGAGAAGTTTTAATTTGAAAATTTGTTGATTTAAAGATTTGAAAATTAATTAATGTTTTCGAATTGCTGCTCCGCTCCCGCAAGCGTCCCGCTTGTGGGCTTGCGATAGGTATGCTTTGTATCGTCCTACGTCCACAAGCGGGACGCTTGCGGGAGCGGGGGCTTACAAAGCTACAAGTCAAATCATTTTCAAATTTTCAAATTGCCAAATCTTCAAATTATTCTCCCCTGTAACAAATACTATCAATCCTGTGTCAAAAAAACAACGTACATCATAACAAAACATTTTTCACGTTATAATCTTATATTTGTAAGCTTAATTTTAACACCATGGAATTTTTAGAATTTCTGTTTTTCATAATTGTTATACTATGGGTTATCCGTATGCTTATACGTATAGTAATGCCCATGCTTTTTCAAAAGGTAATGAACAAAGCGCAGCAACATAGCCAAAACTATCAGCAAAATTATACCGCCGCCAAACCAGGCAGCGTTAAAATAGACCATATACCACAGCAGCCCAAAGGCAAGATCCCCGACTCTGAAGGTGATTTTGTGGATTATGAAGAGATAAAGTAACATGCTTCCCGAGGAAATATACAAGCGCAGGCACTACGGTACGCCGCAGTCCACACTGCTTATTATAGCCAACTACATTGTGTTTGCCATATCAACCTCGCTATTTGCTGCTTCCTGTAAAATAAACTGGTTCTTTTGGGTAGCCCTGGGTTTACTTGCCCTGTATAATTTTTTCGATATCCGTAAAGACAGGGAAGAATATAACCGCGCCCGCATTATCGCGTACATCGTCAGCATAATTTTAATGGTGGTGGTGTTTATCGCGCTCAGATCGCAAACCAAAAATTGTTAAAAAAATCCTTTTAACATATATAATTCCTTTTCCCGTTCAATTTTCTATTTTTGAAAATATTATATCCATTTTAAAAAATCTTAAATGAATAACTGGTTCAAACGCAATGGTATTCACGTGCTTATTGTCGCAATTTTAATAGCAATTACCTACGCCTACTTTTTTACGCCTTTAATGCAGGGCAAGGCTTTACAGCAAGGCGATGTTGTACAGGCCCAGGGTATGCAAAAAGAAATAATGGATACACGGGCCAAAACCGGCCATGAACCATTATGGACAAACAGCATGTTTGGCGGTATGCCATCGTACCAGATCCATGTGCTTTATCCCAATAACATTACCAGTTATGTTATACAAACTTTAAAAGCTGTTTTCCCTAACCCGGTTGATACCATATTATTAAGTCTGCTGGGCGCTTATTTATTATTCTGCGTGCTGAGGCTTAACCCCTGGCTTGCAGCGGCCGGCGCGGTGGCGTTTGCCTTTTCATCGTACAATTTTATACTGATATATGCCGGGCATGCTAACCAGGCTTATGCCATTGTATTTTTTGCCCCTATTTTGGCCGGGATAATTTTAACGCTGCGAGGGAAATACCTGTTGGGCGCATCCATAACAGCCTTCTTTTTGGCAATGGAAGTGCGCGCCAATCACGTTCAAATGACCTATTATTTGTTGCTGGCTATACTGATATTGGTATTGGTTGAATTGTACCATGCCATAAAAGACAAGCAATTAAAGCCATTTGGTAAGGCCATTATTTATTTAGTAGCGGCAACCGTATTAGGCGTAGCGGTAAACGCATCAATGCTGTGGACAACTGCCGAATATGGCAAGGAAACCAATCGCGGCCAATCAAACCTCACCCAAAACACCAACAAACCAAGCAACGGTCTAAGCCGCGACTATGCTTATGACTGGAGCCAGGGTGTAGGCGAATGCTTTACATTTTTAGTACCAAACGCTTATGGCGGTGCTTCGGGTAGCGAGGCTTTTGATATCCCCAACTCCAACATGACCAAAGCACTTGTTTCAAATGGCATACCAGAGGAACAGGCAGAAGGTTTTGTTGCCAATGGCGAACGGTATGGGATAAGCAGCTATTGGGGCGGCAAACAGTTTACAGGTGGCCCGTTTTATTTTGGCGCCATCGTATGCTTTCTGTTTGTGCTGGGTCTGCTCATCGTAAAAAGCAGGATAAAGTGGTGGCTGCTTATTACCGTAGTGCTTACCATGTTGCTTTCTTTCGGTAGAAATTTCCCTTATGTATCCGATCTGTTCTTTTACCACTTCCCAATGTACAACAAGTTCAGGGCGGTTGAATCTATACTGGCAGTTGCCATGTTGTGCTTCCCGATGCTGGCATTTATGGCTGTACAGGAGGTAATTGTTGAAAAGGATAAGGTAAAGTTATTTAAAAACGTAAAAATTGCTTTTTACATTACCGGTGGCCTCACTTTATTGCTGATAGCTGTGCCTGAGCTGTTCTTTAGCTTTAAAACTGATCAGCAACCCAATATTATTGCCATACTTACACAAGTTTTTGCTTCAGCAGGCGTACCGGCTAATACTGCAGGCGAACTGGGGAAAAATGTTGCTAATGGTTTGGTGAGCGACAGGATAGCTTTAGAACGTAACGATGCCATTCGCTCACTTATATTTATTGTGATAGCCTTTGGCTTGTTATGGGCATTTTTGAAGCAAAAAATAAATGTAACCGTAGCCGCTGTAGCATTTTTGGTAATTACTTTGGTAGATATGTGGGGGGTTGACAGGCGCTATTTAAACAATAATAATTTTGTTGATAAGCAAGATGTAGCGCAGCCTGTTCCGATGAGCCCGATCGATCAGATAATTTTACGTGATACCGACCCTGATTACAGGGTTTTAGACCTAAGCCGCGGCGACCCGTTCATTAATGCTTATACCTCGTATTTTCACAAAAGCATTGGTGGCTATCACGCAGCCAAACTAAAACGCTTTGATGAACTGATAGACAGGCAATTCAGGCTTCCTGTTAATGGCAACTATAACCCTGCAGATACCGGCAGTTATAACCGCGATGTTTTAGATATGCTTAATACTAAATACATTATTATAGCCGACCCAAAAACAGGCGCGCCAAGTATGAAGGCCAATGGAACCACATGCGGCCATGCCTGGTTTATAAAAAGCGTAAAATATGTACGCAGCGCCGACGAGGAGATGAACGCGTTAAGTGCCTTCGACCCTAAGAACGAGGCTATTGTTGACCAGCAATATAAAGGGTTGATAGATGGAAAATCATTGGCGGTTGACCCAAATGCAACCATTACCCTTACCAGCTACGAGCCTGAACATTTGGTTTATCAAACAGGTTCATCAACATCGCAGGTAGCGGTTTTCTCAGAAATTTATTACAAGGAAGGCTGGAAATTTTTGATAGATGGCGTGGAGCAACCTTATTTCCGTACCGATTACCTGCTGCGCGCGGCAGTAATACCGGTGGGCAACCATAAGGTTGAGTTTGTTTTCCACCCGGCATCATACTATACCGGCGAAGGCATTTCACTGGTAGGCTCTATTTTCCTGGTGCTGGCCTTAGGCGGCGCTGCTTATGCCGAGAATAAGAGGAAGAAAGCCGAACCTAAGGCTGAAAAGAAACCCGAAACAGAGAAAAAACCGGAACCGAAGAAACCGGAACCTGCCAAAAAACAGGAACCGAAGAAAAAACGATAGGTAAAGATAAAAAAAACGCCATTGAAATTTCAATGGCGTTTTTATTTATCTTTATTTTTAGCCGCTTCTTCCAGTATCTCTATGATGCCTTCGTTCTTAAAGATAAAATAGCCAAGTGTTTCTGACGATACGCCGGCTCTCAGTTTGTAATCAAATACGGGCTTTCCGCCGGTAATACCGGCGTTAAAATAATCAAACCTTACATTTTCAATATCCTGCAGCTGTTGCGCTATTTCGACAATATGGGTAGAGATAAGAAAAACGCAGTTCTTTACTTTTGATAAAGCTTTAATAATGGCCAGGGAAGCATCATAAGCGTCTTTAACATTGGTGCCCCTGAATAACTCATCAAATATCACGAACAATTTACTTTGTTCTTTTATAAGTAAGGCCGTTTGTTTTACCCGGTTTACCTCGCTAAAATAATGGCTGTACCCGGCACCTATATTATCCGCCAGGTTTATGGTAGTTATCAATCCGTTAAAAACATTGGTGCGCATTGCTTTTGCCGGTACCGGAAAACCTACATGTGCCAAATAAACGCACAAACCTAAAGCTTTTAAAAACGACGATTTACCGGCCATATTAGCGCCTGTTATAAAGAGCAGGTTTTTAGTGCTTATCTCAATATCATTAGTAACAGCATCTTTTATCGACGGATGATGCAAACCTTCGATGTTTACAAAACACTCATCGGTATCAATATATTCGGCTAAACAAAAATTGCTATTATCAAGCACCCTGGCTATGCTGATGTATACATCCAGCTCGTAAACTACGTTTAAAAGCGTCCTTATGTTAGTTATTTCGGTTTTTCTGAATAATTTATCGTGATGGCTTACCTGCAAAAAGCTCTGCTCTTTTTCAGGGTCGGTTGCGATCAGTTTCTGAATAGCGGGCTTGGCTAAAAAATTATTCATTGCCGTAGCAAATTCATGTACGGCTGCATTCATGCCCTCGGTTTTCATGGCAGCACTAAAGCGGTTCAAAACAATAAGCAGTTTATGCAGGTCTTTTATACCTTGTGTAATAATGTAATGGTCGCTACCGGGACTAAGGTAATTTTTGATCTTACCTGCCGAAACATCGAATATATTCGGTTTCAAAGGCGACCTGTTAAAGGCCAGGTAGTGCTCAATAAAATCAATGTCCTTTTTGTTTAAAGGCAGCGCTAATTTATGCTGATGAAAATATTGAATAGTTTGCTTACGCGAGTTTAATATGTTGATATCAGCCGAAGGTGTTTCGATAAGCTTACGTAGTTTAGTTTGCCCACCTATTGTTTTTACATGGTTAAAAAATGAGTAAACAGATGCGGCTTCATCTGCAAAAATGGCAAGGTCGTTTATGGTTTGCCTGTCTATTATAAATTCATCCATATAAAAGGCTAATCGTTGGTTCGGCGGTTTTTTAACCAATACCAACCCAGGTTAAACGCAATAACCAAATGATTTAATATAGTGGGCAGCAAACCATAATGCCGCTTCATGATGTCAAAACGCTCGGCCAAACTCTGGCGGTGCTTTGTTTTTGACATGCCACCGACAAGGTATTTAGCAACATAACCGTTTACGTTAACTATTTTTTTAGCTTTTTTCGCTGCGCAGATGATCCAGTCGATATCAGCGCTTAACTGGTATCTGGGGTCGTACGGCTCCAATAACGCGCGTTTAATATATATAGCCTGGTGACTAACGCTCATGCCAAATTTAAAGCTGCGCCAGGTGAAAGTTTCCGGCGCCTTGTGCCTGCGCTGGCCCAGGCTTTGGCCGCTGGCATCTATCATTTCTGTTTCGCCATAATAAATATCAGCATCATTAGCTGTGGCAAAAACTGTCGCTACCGTATCGGGCGCATAAAATTCATCGCCGGAGTTCATGAATATCACATAATCGCCGGTGGCTAAAGCCAGCCCTTTATTCATGGCATCATAAATACCCTTATCCTTTTCGCTGATGAGTTTAGTGATACGGCTTTCATAACGTTTTATAAGCTCCAGCGTGCCATCATTTGAAAGGCCATCAATAATAATATACTCAATACCCGCATAAGTTTGGTTTAGCACCGATAGCAGGGTACGCTCAATATCGCTTACATTATTGTAAACAATGGTGATAACGGATAATATAGGTTGCTTAGCTGCCATTATCTTAATGCCGATGTGTAAACTTCCATATATTGCCGGGCCACCGTTTCATTATTATAATCGCGCAGCACTTTATTGCGGGCATTTTGTGACAACTCTTCTTTCTTATCAGAATTAAGTATTTCAAATATCCCTTTCGCCAGGTCGGCAGCTGATTTGAACTCCGCCAGATAACCATTTTTCTGATGATCGATCATTTCGGTCAGGCCGCCTGTGTTAAAGGCCACTACCGGCGTGCCGCAAGCCATGGCCTCCATTGCTGTATTTGGCAAATTATCTTCTAACGATGGCAGTACCAATACCTCCGCCAGGCTGTATAGCTCAGCCAGTTCGGCCTGCGAACTTATCATGTCGAACTGGTAAACGTGGTAAGGCAGTACGCTCACATCAAAATGCTTATTTTTACCAAATATCACTACCTCGGTAAGCGCGGTTTCCTCATAATCATTCTTTAAAATATTCAGGGCTTCTACCAGGTAGGCAATACCTTTTCGTTTGTCGTTTATATTGGCTGCACCAAATAAAATAATTCTCGCCCAGGGATTAATACACCACTTGGCATGTGAATCTGTATCATTTAGCGGTAAGAAAATATTGGTATCGATAGGGTTTGGAATTGCCTTTATATTGAAGTCTTTTAATAACGAACTTTGCTTCGCCACGCCTGCCAGCCAATTACTGCAAGTTACAAAAGTGATATTTTTTGCCCCGACATACATGGCCGCCTTACGCAGCCAGCCACTGTGCGAAATATCGTTTGGCCCGGCATCGCTTAAAAAATAACAATCGCCGCACTCGCGCATAAAGTGGTCGCAGGTTCCGGCGTAATGGCAGCCGCCGGTAAAAGTCCACATATCATGCAGCGTCCATACAATGGGCTTGCCCAGGTCCATCAACTGTTTAAGGTCAACAACAGATAAAAAACCGGAGTTTGTCCAGTGCAGGTGCAAAATATCGGCATCCTTTACAAGTGGCTCATCCTTTATACTTGTACCCACGTTAGCGGTTGAAAAGGCGAAGCGTACCGATTTATCTTTTTCGTGAAAGAAGATGAATGGCAGGCGCTCCAGCAGAAAATTAAACTGTGCCTTTAAGCGGGTTAAGGTATTTTTGGCAATGCCCTCAACTTTTGGTTCATCAGTTTTTTTATGCTGCACCAAAAGTGTTACATCAACCTTTTGCTCATCCAGCGCTTTCAACAGGCGCAGGCAGGCCACAGGGGCCCCGCCCCCGGCATCGGCTGTATTGATCAATGTAACTTTCATTCACGCAAGTATAATACTATTAGGGTATAGATAGAAAAATTTCTGCTGCGGGGCAGAAGCAACGGCACAAAGTATTGTGCCGCTACGGGTAATTATATAACTAAAAACTTTACTTTTGGATGCTTCCATAAAGCAGGCATTAAAAAATGAACTTTTTCGCTTATTTATTTCAGGATTGGCAGGCAAACCGGCAGAATTTCAAGGGGCAACTGGTGCTTTTTATGTTCCGGCTGGTGCAGGTTATTAACCGGTATATGCTGTTAAAGGTCATTTTTATCCTGTACCTGCTGTTTTACCGTTATTGGGTAGATTGGGTTTGGGGGATAGAGCTACCGCGTAAACTTACGGTTGGAAAGGGCTTATCGCTGTTTCACGGGCATGCGCTGGTAATAAACCAGGGTGTTGTTATTGGCGAGAACTGCGTGCTGCGCAACTCCACCACCATCGGCCATAAAAAACTGGCGGATGGCAGCTTTAGCAAATGTCCGCGCATAGGTAATAATGTAGATATAGGCGCTAATGTTTGCATTATAGGCGATATTGAAATTGGCGATAATGTGGTAATTGGCGCAGGTGCCGTAGTATTTAAAAACATACCAGCCAACAGCATCGCGGTGGGCAACCCGGCACGGATAGTGGAAAAGAAAGCCGCAAACAGCGATAAGGATATTGATTAATGGAAAATAATTTAACTGACCGCAGCTTCTGGAAATTTTTTTGGGAATCAAAAAAAGACTTGATCTTTCATATAAAACCCGATTATGTTTTTGGGGATATACTAGGTAAACTAATTAAAGAAAACGGTATAAGATCAGCCATTGAGCTGGGTGGTTTCCCGGGTTATTATTCTATCTACCTAAAAAAATACCAGCATATTGATACCACCCTGTTTGATTATTATGTGCATGATGGCCTGGTAAAAGAGCTGCTCACAAAAAACGGCCTGCAGGATGGCGATATAAATATTATCGAAGCCGATTTGTTCAACTATACCCCGGCTGAAAAGTATGATATGGTACTTTCTTTTGGGTTGATTGAGCATTTTAGCGATACTGCCGCTATTATAAAAACCCACCTGCAATTTTTAAAGCCCGGTGGCACACTTTTTATCACGCTGCCAAATTTCACAGGCGTTAACGGCTGGGTACAACACAAATTCGACCTGGATAATTACAACAAGCATTATATTGATTGCATGAACCCGGCTTTTTTAGCTGATACCTGCAAGCAACTAGGCCTGAAAAATATCGAGTCGTATTATCATGGCAGGTTCTCCACCTGGCTCGAAAACCGCGAGCAAAAACCGGCTATGGCGAAAGCCCTGGTTAAAGGGATATGGCTGGCAGGTAAGGTGGCCACTAAAATTATCCCTGTGGAATCGAAGTTGCTCTCGCCTTATATTGTTTTGAAGGCGACGATGTAAATAACACTTGTCATTTCGACAAGCCAGCCGGGGTGGCGTAATTGGGGGCGAGGAGAAATCTTTTACGCCCTGTTTGCTTGAACAACCGCTTGTATAAGTTTTCTCACCTGCCTTTACGCTTTCCCCTATCGCTGCAGGTTCGAAATGACATAATTTGATGGTTTAATTAAGCTTGCTTTAAACCTTCTTCACAAAATACCTTACCCGCAATTGCCTTATAAAAACCAGGCCACGCTTTACCAAACTGCCTTTGCGGTTTTTAAGGAAATGTTTAATGGCCTGATGGGCTTTTTCGTTTTCCTTAATAACGGTTGGGAATTTTTTAACAGGCTTTTGGGCGATGTTTACCTGGTAAGTATTTTCGATATTGGAGTGTACGCCTGTTCCATCGTGCCCGATGTTATGCACCAGCGAACGCGATGGGTTTAGCGTTAAGCCGCCTTTTAAAAATATGGAAGCATACCAGCGGATGGCCCAGGAGTTGTTTTTACCGGTTTTAAATTCCTGCACCTGTTTCCAGAAATTCATGGTGCCATCAATGGAGAACTGCTGAATTTTCGGTTTATCAAACTGGGCGATCAGCTTATCAATATCAGGTTCAAAATCTTTCCACGCCCTTGCCCAGGTTGCCCAGCCCCAACTGGTGGCTATGCGGTTAAAAAATGTTTCGGGCAGCTTTTTATCATCCAGGTCGAACATATAAGCGCCGATGTGCATTACCTTTTCTTCGCTGGCAAAACGGGTAAGCGCCTCGTTAAAATACTCTAAGGTATAAGGCGACGAGAGCAGGTCGTCTTCAAAAACTATCACCTTGCCATAATCCTTTATCAACTGCGTAACACCATCGATAATGGAATTGGCAAGCCCTTTATTTTGCTTGCTGTTGATGATCTTTACCGATTTAAAACCGCTTACCTCTTTGATCAATTGCCTCACCTGGTCAACCTTTGGCTGGTCGGCATCGGTTTTGGCGCCATCAGAAAATATAAACAGGCGCGATTCATCAGCCAGCACATTTTTTTGCAAATAGCTGAGCGTACGGCGGGTATGGTCGGGCCGGTTGTAAACAAATAAGGCTATAGGGGCAAGGTTTTGCATTTTTATATGCGATCAGAATAATTTTGGCTGTTCATCCGCTTTTTTACAAAGCACGGTATAGGCATTGGCTAGTTTCTCGCTCATCTTTTTCCCAAACAATTTGTTCAGGCCATTCTTCACCATAAACTCAGCCGAAATTCTCAGATCCTTTATAATGCTCTTCGGCTTTTTTTGGTTGATATAGGTGTTGAATTTTGTCACTTCCGGCCCTATCATCGAGGTAAGGTCGTTCTTAATATCAAAACCCTCGGTACGTAGCAAATAGCGCAGCGAGGTTGGCGTGTACATATTGATATGCCCATAAGCCAAAAAATGTTTCAGGCGGTCATCAACACCAACCCTGTAATCTTTCGGCACCTCAATAACGCTGTATTTTGCCACCCGCCTTAACTCGCGCAGCAGTAAACGCTCATGCTCCACATGTTCCAAAACATGCGAGAGGATGATCAGGTCGAAACTATCATCAGCAAATGGCAGCTTATAGCCATCAAATACCTGGATTGATGCCAGGTTTTTTATATTCCTTGACCGGATATGCTCAACCCCGCTCTCCGAGATCTCAACCGCATGATATTCGGGCGCGAAGTTCTTATCCGCCAAAAATTTCAATATACTGCCATCGCCCGCGCCAACTTCTAATATTTTTTTAAAAGTATGGCCTTTGCAAACATCCATAATATGCTGCGCCTTATACTTTGCGCCCAGCATGCGCCAGGCCTCATCGTGCTGCTCATAAAATGCGTCGTAAGCGGTTTTAACGTTGCCGCTGATAATTGTTTCCTGCATACAGTGCGAAAGTAAAACTATAAGGGCAGGATTTCAAACTTACAGGATAGTTTTTAGTTTCAGGATAGTTTTATCAACTTTCTCATTAACATCTGCTGAAATATGGAAAATATAAATGAGGCCGCCATAAATTGTTGCCGTAAATACACTCCTAACCGCGACATCCAGATATACGTTTGGCATACGCCAAAAATACTTGCCTGCATAAAAACACAAAATGGTAATGCCTATTACAATAATATGCTTGTAGGTAAAGGGCTGCATTTTAAAACGGTATTTAATGTATAACCATGTACCAAAGTTAATGCCTGTCATGGTTAATAAATATGATATAGCCGCGCCCAGGCCTTTGTATTTGGGTATAAGCACGTAATTTAAGCCGATGCAAAATATACTGGCTGCAATAATAAACACTGTAATTAAGCGGTATTTGTGCGATGTGGTAATAATATAGGTATTTAGCCCACCGGTAATATCAACCAAAAAGCCGAAACCAATAACCAGGAAAAGACTAAAATACTCGGGGTTGGTATATTCTTTATTCCTGGCTATGGTATACAAGTTCTCCCTGTTTATAATAATGCCGATGAACAGCAGGCACCCAACAACCATTTGAATGATAGATGTTTTGGCATAAACCTCGGCAATATTTTGCATGTTTTTGGATTTCCAGGCATCAGCAACAATAGCATAGGTTGTTCTGCTAAGTGCCTGTGCCGGAATACTGATAAGTATGGCTATGTTAAAATACCAGCTATAAACGCCTTGTACAGCGTCGCCGGCCATTGAGCTAAGCATAAGCGTATCTACCTTTTGCAGCAATACATACACCGCGCTTGAAACGAGTGTAAAAAGGCCAAAATTTACGATCTCACGCTTTTTTATGGTTTCAAAACTGTAATCATTTACCCGGTGTGAGAATTTACCCGAAGCAATGATACTTATAAGCAGTAAAAGAGATATAAGCCCGTTGCTGCCGATATAAAGAAATATAAAATCCTGAAAATTTATCCAATTGATTGCTATCATCACTAAAAAAACAGTGGTAAGCACCCGCAGCAAAATATTTTGCAGGATATTTGAGTAGATGGTTTGATATACCACCCTTCCGGTCATTTCGAGGTAGTTGAAGGCTACTACAAAAAACGACAGCGGTATTAAATAGTAATAATACTGAGCAAACAAGGGCGACTTGTTATGGCTGTATGCTGATAATATTACAGGCTTAAGTGCAATATAAAAACCGGTGGTAACTACAAAACCAATCAGTGACAGGCCGATAGTCCAGTGTATAAAGCCATTATGTTTTCGATCATCTGTACGATAGAATGGGAAATATTTTGCCAAAATGCTTGGCCCGCCCATTGACGCGATCAGCGAGAATAAAACTGATACGCTTATAATCAACTGGTAAAAACCATATTGCGCCGTATTGGTAAAAAAGGGGAAAAGCAAAACCGTGTTTATATAGGCTATCACCATACCGGCATACGATACGATGGTATTTTTATAAACCTGTTTCTTTACTATCCCCATGCTGGTGTTAGCTCTTTATACCAATACGCCCGGTGTAATCAATCCTGTTTAACAGTAAAGGTAGTTTTTCTGCTTCGATGTATTCATCAACTGCCTTGCGGGCGCCTTCCCAATGGCCATAATCATCAATAATAATTACACCGCCTGGTACCAACAAGGGGTAAAGGTGTTTAAGCTCATGCGCTGTTGATTCATACCAGTCGGTATCTAAACGCAGCAGGGCGATCTTTTGGGGGATAGTACCCGGTATGCTATCCTCAACCTTGCCTTTTACATAATGCACTTTGCTGGCCGGATATTTTAGTGTACCTACGTTTTGCTGCACCTCTTCCAAAGCGGAATAACACCAAACCGATGTAGCATCATTTTTATCGCTGGTTTCCATCAGTTCATTAGCGCCTGTGCCGGTAGATATTTTATCCAGCTCAGTAGGTTCAGACATGCCCTCGAAGGTATCATACAAATAAATTTCGCGGCTTTTATCTCCGGCTTTTATCAATGTATCGATAGCCGCCATAGTGCTGCCGCCGCGCCAAACGCCGCACTCAACAAAATCGCCCTCCACCTTATTTTTAACCAAATAGTTTACCGCATTGCAAAGGGATGCTATGCGCTCAGGGGTTGTCATGGTATATTGCTTTACTTTGTGATAAGTATCAAGCGTCGCCTTATCAAAATCAACCGGGAGGCCATCTACTACCAAACGCTTATCGGGTTTTACCAGATCATAGCCAAATTTCCCAACAAACGAACGCACTAATTTTCGTATCATATCTTCTTTTTTATTGCTTGCTTAATTAGCCCGCTTAAAGTAATTATTCTGTCCTTAATCTCATAATTCCGGCGAATGTATGCTGCTTCCTTTGCTCCAAGCGCCGAGGCAAGCTCCACATCATCCGCAATTTTCAGCAGGCAGGCCGCCATGCCTTCAATATCATATTCCTCTACCAAGTAGCCGGTTTCGCCATTTACCACGGCTTCTTTTATCCCGGCATGGCGGGTGCTTACTATGGCCAGGCCTGATGACCCTGCTTCCAGTATAGTTACCGGTGTACCTTCCTTATCGCCATTGCGCGCGGTAACCGAATGCTGTACAAAACATCGCGACTGCCGCATCAATTCCTTTATCTGCTCTGTTTTTAAAGCTCCGGTTAAGGTAATGCTTTTTTCGAGGCCTAACCTGTTTACTAATTCTCTTGTTTCAATAAACAACGGCCCCTGCCCTACCATCCATAACCTTGCATCGGGGAATTTATCAGTTACCAATTTAAATGCTTTTACAACCGATGATGGCGACTTTTTTTCAACAAAACGGCCTACAGATAAGAAATTACGTGCCGATCCTGAAATGTCCAAAGCCGGGAAAGCCTCCGTATCTACCCCGCATGATGCCTTAACGATTTTACCTGCCGGGGCACCTAATTGCTTAAGCGTATCAACCATATCGCCCGATACCGCTATAAGCCAACTGGCGTAGGCAAACGCTTTTTTATACAGCTCGTGATAAGCAGTAACTGTTTCCTTGTGATGGGCATCGGCACCGTGAAAATGGATGATGAGTGGCACACCCGCCAGGCGGCATGCTTCGGTAACCATTGCCCCTACCATACCGTACTCGGCAAAAACCACATCAATTTGCTGTGCCTTAAAATATTTTACCAGCGCGTTTGTGCGTACGCCGATATTCTTTTTTTTGAATATTTTTTTTTGGATCAGATAGCTTAATAAACCGGCCCATGATTTTACCAAAAAGTTTCCTTCGTGGTCATAAACCGGGAACGCGCCACCATAAAGCACCTTTTTATTGCCGGGCAAACGGTTAATATGTTCCTGTATAAAGGTTTCAGAAAAAGCGTCTTTATTGGGCTTTATAATGCAAAGATTAAACTGCTCCATCAGGCTGCATCCGTTGGCTTTTGCGCTATCACAATATATAACGAGGCATCCCTGTCGCGCTGCTCCTGGCTGTTTATCTTATTAAACAAGCTTATCATGCCCTGCATTACCAGCGCGAAGGGCGGCAATAAAAATTTGGGCAATTTAACGCCAATGGCATCCTGCAATAACTGCAAACCACTTGCTGCCAAACCCATAATACCGTGAAATGAGGTGATCTTAAAACCTTCGGCCTCTACCGTTTTTCTTAAACCGGCGCTTGTCCACCGCCAGTAATCATTGGGGGTGGGATGATAGAACCAGTACCCATGTGTAGTTAAAATGATAGTACCGCCCGGCTTTAAAATGCGGTAAGCTTCCTGCAAATAGCCCGATGGCGTATCCACATGCTCTAATACCTGGTTTGATAATACAATATCGGCATAATTATCGGGCAAGGTAGTTTTACTGTCAAACCCGATATGATGCTCGGCTTTAGGGTTCATTTCCAGGTCGATACCCAAGTATTTGCCAACTTTTGGCTCGATAACCGAGCGGTAGGGCATATCGCCACAACCAAAATCTGCCAGTAATAAGTTTTTATTATGGGCAGTAAGCTCGTTTATAGTTTTTATAGTTGCATCACGTAGTTGTGTAAGGTGCACATAACGCGTATGAAATATGGTTGGGTTTAACCTGTCGTTACCTTTCATGCGGCGAATTTACCGTTTTTTGCCGATGTAGTAAAAATACTTATTAGTTATACACTACATCATCATTTGGCAATACGAATAACGCCAATACTTCTTTATTGCTAAGCGCCCTGTTGTATATGCGCAGATCGTCCATTTTTCCTTTTATAAAATAAGCAGAGGTAACATAATCGGCACCGATATAAAGATCGGCAGTTGTTATACTGCTTGGTGTGGCCATATTCTCGGTTGTTGTATCTAAAAACCCATCCACATATATTTTTACTTCTTGTTTCGAATTGCTGTATACCGTGGTGAGCATGTGCCACTTATTGGTAGTATCAATTTTTACTTTTCCGGCAGCGAAAGGATCATTTCCACCTGATATCGAATAAGTAACGATTCCATCCGCATCAACTGCATTGGTAAGATCGGCATAGCCTGCAATGCCAAAATTCCAGCCATTGCCTGAGCCATTACCACGCTTGGCCATGATAATAGATCCGTATGAACTATTATATGCATCCAGTTGCACCCAGCTATTAAGTGTAAAATCGGTGTTATTTAATCTTAAAGATGTGGTATCCCTTACTTTTATATAGCTATCAACACCATCGAAATAATACGCCGAATTGGCTTTGCCAAACCTATCGGTAGTTGGGGTTACATTATAAGCTGTGCCATTATTATTATTTCCCGAGCCATCATTTGCATTGCTATTAAGCGGGTAATAGGCAACGAGCCCTACTTTTAAACTATCAATAGCCTTGTTAACTTTTACAGGGTTATTTAATTTACTACATGAGGCAAGGGTTGCCGCAGCTAATAACAGAAGTAATAATTTTTTCATTGTAACAAGATTAGTTTAAACATGTATAATACCTATATATCTATACGTATACAAAATGCAAAACGCTGGGTAGATATAAAAATATTTTTTCTTACCGTAATTTGCCTTTAAATATAAACAAAAAAGACAGGCTAAACACCTGTCTTTTTTTAGGCCGGTAATATGATATTATTGCGCCTGGAATTTTTTAGCGTTGATCTTTCTGTCGTTTTCGTTATACTACTTGTTATTTTAATCTATTTACCTAATTCGGTGCGTTATAAAGCTGGGTAATCTGATTTAAACTGATGGCCCTTGTATATATCCTGATATCATTAATTTTACCTATAAAATTATCCCCTCCCGAATCAAGCGGGTTATCCTTACCAATGTAAATATCGGCGTTATTATTTGCACCCGGCATTGGAACATTACTCGCAGAATTATTTAAAATACCATCTATATACATGCTGGTTTGATGATTTGAAATTGTATATCGGATTGTAATCATATGCCATTTACTGGAATCTATCTGCATTTTACTTGCTAAAATTGGAACACCTCCTTCATCTGAAACTGCATAAAACAGTATTCCATAACTATTAATGCTTCTATAAAATTGCTTAGGTCCTGTCATACCGAGAATCCAGCAACTATCTGATAAATGGGTCTTTTTGTCTATAATAATATCTTCGTAAGATGTGCTGTATTGTGTGATTTTTACCCAGGTGTTTATAGTGAAATCGGTGCCGCTTAATCTAAGAGACGGTTTGTCTTTAACGGTTACCCAACTGCTGTCGCTGACGCCATCATTTTTAAAATAATAAGCGGCATTGCTGTTACCAAGCCTATCTGTTGTTGCAACTACATTTGTAGCCACGCCGTCATTACCATTACCTGATGCGTCTACAGCGCTGTTATTAAAAGGATAATAAGCGATAAGCCCTAATTTTAAACTATCAACAGGAACAACAGGCAGCACCATAACCTGGGTACTGGCTGAAATAGCACCTGATAGGTTACTTACCGATACCGTTGAAGTACCTGCTTTTTTGGCAGTTAGCAGGCCCGAAGTTGAGATTGTTATTACAGTAGTATCAGATGATTTCCATTTTAAGGAATCAAGGTGGTAATCTGCCGGTGTTAGTATAATTGGCAGTTGCCTTGTTTCGCTTACATACATGTTTAAAGTATCATTCAATTGGATCGACTGCAGCCGGTCCTTTGGAAAAAACAATGATTGTTTTTCATTTTTTTTGCAGGAAACAAGTATTGACGCAGTAATTAACAGTAAGAATACCAGCTTTCTCATTGTAAATAAGATATATACAAAACTATTATTTTAATTTGGTTAAAACGATAATAAAAAAAGGCAAACCTAAGCCTGCCTCTTAATTATTATGCTATAATATATTTATTGCGTCTGGAATTTTTTAGCGTTGATCCTTCTGTCGTTTTCGTTCAGGAAGATCTTGCGCATACGGATACTTTGTGGCGTTACTTCGATGTATTCATCGGCCTGTATGTATTCCATTGATTCTTCCAGCGAAAATTTGATGGCAGGCGCTATACGCACGTTGGTATCGCTACCTGATGCACGCATGTTGGTTAACTGCTTGCCTTTGGTAAGGTTTATCACCAAATCGTTATCGCGGATGTGCTCGCCTAAAACCTGGCCTTCATAAACATCAACTCCCGGGTCGATATGGAAACGTCCACGATCCTGCAGTTTATCAATAGCGAAAGCAGTGGTTTTACCAGTATCCATTGATACCAATACACCATTTAACCTGCCGGGTATCTGGCCTTTCCATGGTTCATAGGCTTTAAAGCGGTGTGCCATGATAGCCTCGCCACCGGTTGCGGTTAATACGTTGTTACGTAAGCCGATGATGCCGCGTGCCGGAATATCAAATTCCAGGTGCTGCAGATCGCCTTTTGGCTCCATAACTAACAGATCGCCTTTGCGCTGGGTTACCAGTTCAATAACTTTACCTGCAACTTCGCCGGGTACATCAACTATCAGCGTTTCAACCGGCTCGCATTTAATGCCGTCAATTTCTTTAATGATAACCTGTGGCTGGCCAACCTGTAACTCATAGCCTTCGCGGCGCATGGTTTCTATCAATACAGATAAGTGCAATATACCACGGCCATATACCAGGTATGAATCGGGCGATTCGGTTTCAACAACCTTAAGCGCCAGGTTCTTTTCCATTTCTTTATATAAACGGTCGCGCAGGTGGCGCGAGGTTACAAACTTGCCTTCCTTACCAAAAAATGGCGAGGTATTGATGGTGAACAACATGTTCATTGTCGGCTCATCAATATGAATAACCTCTAATTGCTCAGGGTTTTCAAAATCGGCAATGGTATCGCCAATATCAAATCCTTCGATACCTACAACCGCACATATATCGCCTGAACTTACCGAAGTAGCTTTAACCTTACCTAAACCTTCAAAAGTATATAACTCTTTTATCCTTGATTTTTGAATTCTGCCATCGCGCTTAACCAGCGATACCGGCATATTTTCTTTTATAGTACCACGGGCCACACGGCCAATGGCTATACGGCCCACAAATGATGAATAATCTAACGAAGTGATCTGCATTTGCAAAGTACCTTCGCTTATTGGCGCCGGTGGAATGTTTGCAAGGATAGCATCCATCAATGGGAAAATATCAGTAGTTGGTTGTTTCCAATCGGTACTCATCCAGCCTTGTTTTGACGAACCGTAGATCACCGGGAAATCCAGCTGGTCTTCAGTTGCTTCAAGATTGAAGAACAGTTCGAAAATTTGTTCGTAAACTTCTTCAGGGCGGCAATTTTCTTTATCAACCTTGTTTACAACAACAATAGGTTTAAGGCCTAAAGCTAAAGCCTTTTGCGTAACGAAACGTGTTTGGGGCATAGCGCCTTCAAAAGCATCGCAAAGTAATAAAACGCCATCGGCCATTTTCAATACACGTTCCACCTCGCCGCCAAAGTCGGCGTGACCCGGGGTATCAATGATGTTGATCTTAACATCCTTATACATTACCGAAACGTTTTTTGAAACGATGGTAATACCACGTTCGCGTTCCAGGTCGTTGTTATCCAGTATCAGTTCACCTGTTGATTCGTTGTCCCTGAATATTGAACAAGCATGTAATATTTTATCAACCAATGTAGTCTTACCGTGGTCAACGTGAGCGATAATCGCTATGTTTCTTATTTTTTGCATGAAAATGCGCCTCTAAATTTGGCGCAAAGGTACGCTTAATATATGAGATTTTAAAGAAGAAGCAACTTATTAGGGAGAAATGACAAATTGCTACCAGATAAGGTTAATTGGATATTCTGTGAAATGGCGGTCGGAAGAAATTATTACCAGATCTTCATACATAGCCTGTGCAATGATTAGCCGATCAAAAGGATCTTTATGATAATTTTCGAGAGTAGATAATTTTTTTAGATGAGAAAACTCCAGACCTAATATTTTAAAATCATTTGTTATAAGATAATCCTGAAAATCATCAAAGGCTATTCCAATGTTTAATTTATTTAAGTTGATTTTAATCGCAATTTCCCACAAGCTTGCTATGCTTATAAAACAAGTGTTGCCCTTATCTAAGATCATCTTTTTAGCAGCATTGGTTAATTTTTCATCTGAACCCTGGAAACAAAGAATTGCTTGTGTATCGATCAATAATCGCATCACATATAATCTTTGAAATCTTCCAGCGGTTCATTAAAATCATCCGACATCCAGATTTTCCCTTTTAAACTACCATATCCCCTATTATTCACAGCTTTAAGTTCTGAATCATTTTTTGCCATATTTTTAGCTTCATCAAGTAAAGCGTCAATAATGCTCTCGGCCTTTAACCTAAGGCTTTCCGGCAATTGTGCTATCTTTTTCTCAAGTGTTAATGGTGCCATAACAATGCTAATTTACAAATACCATATCTATTTCCCAAACGCCCACACCAAAAATTTTGGCATTGCTTTGGCCCAGGTATCGGTATTATGGCTGCCCCCAACTATCTCTACATAGCTTATATCCAGTGGGCGGGTGTAGCCTTTTGTCTCCAGCTCTTTTATCAGGTCGATGGTATCATCAATGGAGTCGATAATGCCATTTTGGTTACGGTCTGCCGTTTCATCGTTCGTGCCGGTTTGCAGCCAGAATTTTAGTTTGGGTTTACCTGCCGTTTCGCGCAGCATGGCGTGCGCAATACGGTCGGCATCGGTATAGCCTTTGCCTATTTCCTTACTGCGCCACCATAACGAGCCTGAAAATACACCAACCTTATTAAACAATTGCGGGTTATTCCACGCAATATCCAGGGCCGACAGCCCGCCCAATGAAAACCCGGCTATAGCGATGGTTTCGAACTTAGGGGCAGGTATTAGCTTTTTAATGGCAGGCAATAACTCTGTTATAATAAATTGGGTATAAGCACCGGCTTTTGAGCCTCGGTTTTTAAAATCGGGCTTGCCGGCTACACCATACTCGTGCAAACGGCCATCGCCGGCATGTATGCCAACAATAATTAGCGGCTTTATACTGTGGTTATTATATAGCTTTTGTAAGGTTTCCTTTATCGCCATGCCTTCGGCTTCCTGCCCGTCGTTAAGCAGCAATAAGTTTAGCGGTTGGGTAGCATCCATCTCATCGGGCATTAATATATCACAGGTCACCTCTCGCTTTAGCAGGGCTGAATTAATAGTCATATTTTTTTCTGTGATGGTCATTTCAATAGCAGCGTAGCCCGGGTACATCTTTAGTCAATTATTAATTAAGGCTGCAAAAATATCTTTATTAACCATATTAATTTGAAAATTTGATGATTTGATGATTTGAAAAAAGCCCGGGCTGTGCGATTCCCTCCCCTGGGAGGGTGTAGGGAGGGGTTTAGCCGCCTACCTGTCAAGCGCATAAACCCTTCCCTGCCATTTCACATCCAACCGCACCCCTCCCAGGGGAGGGAATCGTAGCGCCCCGAGAGAGAAACAACCATTTTCAAATTTTCAAATCACCAAATCTTCAAATTAATTTTCTTGCCTTTTCAAATCAAATAGTTAACTTAAGCTCTGTAAAAAAAATCAACTTGACTGAGAAACATCACCGCTGGTATTCGCCTAACTTAAATACCGACATGGAAATGCTGGTTTTTGGCGACAGGGGCTATCCGGTTATCCTGTTCCCCACATCCTATGGGCGCTACTATCAAAATAAGGATGAGGGGCTGATAGATAGCGTGCGCTGGTTTATTGATGAAGGGCTGGTTAAAATTTACTGCCCCGATAGCCTCGACGGGCTTACCTGGTACAACAAGGGTATCCACCCGGCTGATCGTGCTAAAAACTATGCATGGTATGATAAAATGCTGGTTGATGAAATTGCCCCCTGGGCCATGCACGAAACCGGAGTTAGTAAAATAGCCACCGCGGGCTGTAGCTTTGGTGGCTATCACGCGGCTAACTTTGCTTTTAAACATCCCGAAAAGGTTGGCCACCTATTTAGCCTGGGCGGCGCGTTTGATATCAGGATGTTTACCGACGGTTATTATGACGAGAATGTATTTTACAACAATCCTGTTGATTATTTGCCCGGCAGCAACCAATGGGAATTGTGGCAGATGAACATCATACTCGGCACTTCGGAGTATGATATTTGTAAGGATTATAATTACCAGTTATCAAACATCCTTAACCAAAAACACATTAATCACTGGCTTGATGTGCGCCCTTTTGCCGAGCATGACTGGCCTGTATGGAAGGAAATGTTCCCGCATTACCTTTCAACTATCAGGTAAATCGGTTTTGCTTAATATTAAACTTTTTTCCTAATTTATTTTGTTTGGATTAAAATATAGCTTTATATTTAATTCATAAATTATTTATAAATCTAAACAACTCACATCATGAAAAAAACACTCTCGCTGGTGAACTGCTTTTTAGCGGTTTCCATTCTAATGATGGCATTTTCCTGTAAAAAGGATTCAACCACCAACAAACCAATTCCAAAAGCAGCCGCAGTAACGGCGCCAAATGATTCAAACTTCGTATCGCTTGATATGGCTATCGCGGCGGCGCAGAATGCCCCCAACAGCCATATAACCAGTTCGATAATAAAAGGGGCGACAACGGATGCGGTTACAGGCCTGCAAACCAAGGCCGTGTTGGATTACACTGTTTACCCTAACAGCACAAACCCGTCGTTATATATTATCAACTATTTAGGCGGAGGCTTTGTAGTTATCCCTGCCGATAAACGGGTTGAGCCTGTTCTGGCATTTTCTAATACAGGGCATTTTTCCTTATCGGCTTCGCTGCCTGATGGCATAACTAACTGGCTTAATGTAAATAATAAGAACATGGGGCTATTACGCAGCAGCACTAAGCTGCAATCACCAACAATGGTAAGAAACCTATGGACAGAATTAAAACTCCCTAACCAAACAGTAAATAAAAACGGCAAAACCGTTGACGTTGCGCAGCCGCCACCGCCGCCATGCGAACCAACTTATTCACAAGAGCAAGTTGGCCCGCTTTTACAAACCGCATGGGCCCAAGGCGTACCTTATAACCAAAACAGCCATATCACGGCTGGCAACTATTTTTATGGCGCAGGCCGCGACCCGGTTGGATGTGTGGCTACCGCTATGGCCCAGGTGATGTATTACTGGAAATTCCCGGCATCGTACAACTGGTCAATTATGCCTTTAACATCAACTGCGGGCACCTATACACAAGCCGGCGAAACTGAAGTTTCGCGCCTGATGGCAAATGCAGGCATATCGGTAAATATGCAATATGCTGCTTCCGGATCAGCCCCATATAGCCCTTTAAATACCATAACAGCTATGGGTTTACACAGTTATTTTGGTTATTCGTCAGCAACAGGCTCAAATTACGACAATAGCACAAGCTATTTTACAGTAATGAGCAATTTGAACTCGAACGAGCCGGTTATACTGGCAGGCGTTAGCGGCAGCGAAGGGCACGAATGGGTTTGTGATGGTTACTGGCAGATTAATTCAACCTGGTGCCCGTCAAACGGTAATCCCGGCGGAGGAGAAAGCGTGCTTTACTTTGATATGAACTGGGGCTGGAATGAAGCCACCGTACCGGGTTATGAACCTGTACCAAATGTAGATGGTTGGTTTGATTTTAATTACTGGTCGGTTATGAATATTAATACCCAGGAAACTTTTTCAAACCAACTGGAATTTACCTATAATATCCATCCTTAACATTACGAAAAAATTAATTTACTGAAGGTGAAATAATTACAGGATTGTATTTTACCATAAAAGTTAAATATATTTAAGCGGCCTTGGCAAAACCAGGGCCGCTTGTTGTATAAACACATATTGGTTTTAATTGTTAAAAATGCATTAAAAATAATATCATGAAAAAAATAGGCATACTGTTCGGACAGGAAAATTCATTTCCACAGGCATTTGTTGACCGCATTAACCAAAAGGCTGAAAAAAATATAAGCGCCGAATTTGTGCGCATTGATAAAGTTATGCAGGCCGAACCGCTGGATTACGCGGTGATCGTAGACCGCATATCGCAGGATGTGCCGTTTTATCGCGCCACCTTAAAAAATGCGGCCATTTGCGGTACGGCAGTCATCAATAACCCCTTTTGGTGGAGCGCTGATGAAAAATTCTTTAACAATGCACTGGCCGAAAAAATTGGCGTGCCGGTACCCCGCACCGTGATACTGCCCTCAAAGGACCTGCCCGATGATACTACCGACAAATCATTCCGCAACCTGGCTTACCCCTTAGATTGGGATGGCATATTCCAATATGTGGGCTTCCCGGCCTATATGAAGCCTTTTGATGGCGGTGGCTGGAAGGAAGTTTACCAGATAAACAGCCTGGATGAACTTTGGGATAAATACGACCAGACCAAACAATATGTAATGATGCTGCAGGAAGAGATTAAATTTGATGACTACTTCCGCTGTTATTGCATAGGTGGCAAACATGTGCGCATTATGCAGTACGAGCCACGCAACCCGCACCATTTGCGTTATGAGCATGGCAAAGCCCCCGCAGCCAAAAAATTACTGGAAACCATTAAAGATTACGTAATAAAGCTAAACCAGTATTTAGGCTACGATTTTAATACCGTTGAGTTTGCTATACGCGATGGCATACCTTATGCCATTGATTTTTGCAACCCGGCCCCTGATGCCGAAGTAACCAGCGTAGGCCAGGAAAATTTTGACTGGGTGGTTGAAACCGCTGCCGATTACGCCATTGAGCGCGCCAAAAAGCAAAAAAATGGTATCGATAACCTAACCTGGGGCGAGTATGTAAAAACCGGCGCGGCTAAAGTTCCGTTGCTTAATAATGAGAAGAAGGTGGAAAAGAAAGCAGCTAAAAAAGATGTTGAAACCGGGAAGATCGATCACCCGGTAACTGATGAGAGGAAAATAAAGACTACTCCGGTAAAAAGGGTTGTGGTGAAAAAGACGACTAAGAAATAATAATCAGTAATAAGAATGGCTCTTGCAAAGGAATATTACGAAAAACTTGATTACAACGTTAAAACGTATGGATTGCAAGTGCAACACGTTTTCGGCAATGAAACCGATCCTCCTTTTAGTTATTCTATAGGCTTGTTCGAAACGTATAGCCATCCGGAGATTCTGATTATTGGCTTAGGACAGCAATTATGCCAAGTACTGATAAATAATATGGCAGATGATATTAAAAATGGGATTCATTATCATCCGTTTCATTTTTATTCTAATATACTTGATGATTTCGATTGTTATATTACATCTGTCAATAAATCGGATTATGGTAACTATGTTTTTCAGGCTGAACAGTATTATGGAAATTCTGAATTTCCTGTATTACAATGTGTTTATCCAACAATAAATGGTATATTTCCATGGGAAGATAGCTGGATTGATAAAAATTCACAACCAATACTAAGCGAATTAAACCTTTAACCAATGAACGAATTTACCTTAGGTGTTGAAGAAGAATTCATGGTGATCGACCCTGTGAGCAGGGAACTGAAATCGCATGAGCAAAAAATAGTGGAAAGCGCCCAGAAGATCCACGAAGACCAGGTAAAGGCCGAAATGCACCAGGCCGTAGTTGAAGTGGGCACCCATATTTGCCGCAATACTGCCGAAGCACGTAAGGAAGTTGGCAAACTGCGGGGCACCGTAGCCATGCTGGCCGGCGACCTCGGCCTGCGCATAGGTGCAGCAGGCACACACCCTTTTTCGCACTGGCAGCATCAGCTCATCACAGATCATCCGCGATATTTTGAAATTGTTGATGAGATGCAGGAAGCTGCCCGCTCAAACCTCATCTTCGGGCTACATGTGCATGTGGGCATACAATCGCGCGATCTGGCGGTGCATATTGCCAATCAGGTGCGTTATTTTTTGCCGCATGTGTACGCGCTTTCAACCAATTCGCCGTTTTGGGAAGGGCGCAATACCGGGTTCAAATCGTTCCGCACCAAGGTATTTGATAAGTTTCCACGTACGGGTATCCCCGATTATTTTGCCAGTATCGAGGAGTATGACCGTTATATAAAGCTGCTGGTAAAAACCAATTGCATCGATAATGCCAAAAAAATATGGTGGGATATCAGGGTGCACCCATTTTTCGAAACGATCGAATTCAGGATCTGCGATTGCCCTATGCTGATCGATGAAACTATGGCCTTTACCGCGCTTTTCCAGGCACTATGTGCCAAGCTATACAAACTGCGCCTGCAAAACATGTCGTTCATGACCTATAACCGGGCGCTTATTAATGAAAATAAGTGGCGTGCCGCCCGTTATGGCATCGATGGTAAAATGATAGATTTTGGAAAAGAAATAGAGGTAAACACCCGTGCGCTGATACTGGAGCTGCTTGATTTTGTTGATGATGTGGTTGATGAGCTTGGCTGCCGCGAAGACCTTCAATATGTACATAAAATATTGGAACACGGCACCGGGGCCGACAGGCAGTTAGCGGTTTACCAGCAAAATAATAACTTTGCAGATGTTGTTGATTATATTACAGCACAAACTTTAAAAGGTATTTAAGCGCCAATGGAAAAAACAGGTAAACAGCCCATAAAAGTAGCCGTACTCGATCTGTACGATGGCATTGAGAACGAGGGTATGCGAGGCTTCCGCGAGATATTGGAGCGTTATAAAGTAAAAAACGGGCTCGACCTGAGTTATGAAGTGTTTGAGATACGCAAAAACTGCCACGTACCCGGAACGGAGTTTGATATTTATATTTCAAGCGGTGGGCCGGGCAGTCCACTGGATAGCGAGGGTTCGGAATGGGAAAAGAAGTATTTTAATTTGATAGATCAGTTGGAAAAACATAACCTTTCGGACGATCCGCAAAAGAAATACGGTTTTTTTGTTTGTCATTCTTTCCAGCTCATGTGCCGCAGGTATAATTTAGGTTATATTAATGAGCGCCGCTCGGCATCATTTGGCATTTTGCCGGTACACAAAACATCGGCAGGTTTAAATGAGCCATCATTTGATGGTTTGGCCGATCCATTTTTCGCTGTCGATTCACGCAGCTGGCAGGTTATCCACCCAAATGAAAAACAATTTACCGACCTGGGCATGCAATTGCTGGCTATTGAAAAGAACCGCCCGCATGTCGACCTGCCCCGCGCTTTGATGGCAGTGCGTTACAGCGACTATTTTATCGGCACACAATTCCACCCCGAAGCCGACCCCGTAGGTATGAAAACACTATTGCTAAAGCCAAACAAGAAAAAGGAAGTGGTTGACGAGCATGGCCTGGATAAATACAACGAAATGCTGGAGCGGTTGGATGATCCTGATAAGTTATTCCACACCCAAAACACCATGATACCCAACTTTTTGGATGAGGCTGTGTTGAGTTTGCAGGAAGTTAGTTAGTATAAAACGCGTCATTGCGAGGTACGAAGCAACCCCACATGCTTAGCGAATTTGCAATTGAGATTGCTGCGTACCTCGCAATGACGTATGGAAAATAAACTAGAGAATGAACCCATCCACCCGCAAATCCTATAACGCTAATTTCACTGATGAAAAATATCACCGGTTGCTAAAAGAGC
>Ga0302309_10000091_pt1 | contig 121652 bp, 111 predicted proteins | sample III_Palsa_N1_1_FD_200453 | JGI IMG/M metagenome (GOLD analysis project Ga0302309, IMG submission 200453) | Peat permafrost microbial communities from Stordalen Mire near Abisko, Sweden - III_Palsa_N1_1 | ecosystem: Environmental > Terrestrial > Soil > Palsa > Peat permafrost | place: Sweden...
TATCTTCCCACATTGTATATATGTCTTTTGGGCTAAGGCCACCTGTGACAACAGGAGGAGGCAGGCGAGGTAAAGCTTGCTCATTGGTCAGTGGTTTATGGATGGAATGATTAAACTAGTCTAAGTTTGGCGATTTGCCCATAACCATAAGTGTAAGTTCTATTGCTGTTCGCAAATCTTACAAGGCTTTCTATGGTAAATATTAATAGCCTCAGACAAAGTAATCTTCAATAACTTATGATTGCACCTATTCAGTCCTCTGCAGTTTTCAGAGCTATGATAAGCATACGCCGTTCTGCTGTCGCAGATATAAACATATGTCTCCACTTTGTTCTCAAAGTGAATAGAAACCTTACCAGAAAATGAATTTGTAACTGGAAACCCTATAAGTAGAGTTATAAATGCAAAAAGCAGGACAATCCTTTTCATACTTGCAGGTTTTGGCTATTTCAAACATACTCACTAAAAACGTGAAATACAAGTACCCAGAGACGTCGAGAACACCTCATGGTAACACCTCAAGTATAAATCTGGAAAAATAAATAGGCCTTGTTCCCGCAATCTAACGAGGTTTCGGGTGGAGTAGTCACACCATTCCCAACAAAACTAATTTGAATGGCGACCGCTGCTTTTTCCGGCCTCCGCTTGATTAAACTCAGGCGTGCAGGTCGCAAAGTGTGGACAGCTATCCCGCGCGGAAAGATAAAGTTGATTATAATTGCAGAAACCATCTCGATCCCGGACCGACGCAAACCCCGAACTCATGGCCGTGAGTCCATGATAGACCTCTTCGACAAGAGTCGGATCATTTTGGAAATATGCGCACCTTTGACAAGTCGGTCTGGATGAACTCCTCAGTTGAATTGAATTAAAGATCTTCATGCGTCAATGTGTTACAATGGAAGCCCAGTAATGACCGAAAACAATGACTGACAGGACGTATCCCAGAATTACGTTTACAACAACCCCGACGGTGAACGCGATAAACGGTTTGATACCGGCATTGGCCAATTCCCGGAATCGCGTGGTAAGCCCGATACTTAAGAAACTAAAGGTGAACGCCCAGGTCCTGAGTGAAGTGATGGGTGCGATAAGGGAAGGTTTGACCAATTTATTGTAATCACCCAGCGTATATCCATGAACGATGAGTGTCGTAAGCACTGAAGCGATGAGGAACCCAATTACAAATTTGGGAAAGCGCCACCATATCTGGCCGACCTGGACTTTTGAGTTGGTTTCAGTGCGTTCCCAAACTAAGACCGAGATGAGTGCCAATACAAACGACCAGATACCGATCCAAATGTCTCGTCCGATAACTTTAATCAGCGTATAGGATGCAAGCGCCTGGTCTGCCGTTCCTGAAATGCCCAAATTCTTACCGGCCAGTCCACCATAAGACTGAGCACCGGCCAAGCCAGCCGCGTCTGCAAATTCCGAGGTCCCAATCCAAGCGCCACCTACTCCAGTGGGCAGGTGAAGCGTGCGTGAAACCAGCGGCAACGCGAAAATGAGAATAATGGCATAAAAGACGACCAGGCTTATGGCGATTGGCGGATGCTCCTTCTTGGCCCGTACGGCGCCGGCAACCGCAATCGACGCTGAAACGCCGCAGACTGCGCCACCCGCTCCCAATACCGCCGCCAGCCGGTGATCCAAACCCAACTTTCGGGCAGTGAAGAAGATGACGAAAAAGGTAATTAAGGAAACAATGGAAGCCTGCAAAATAGCCACGGGGCCGGCCCAGATAATTAATGTGAAAGGCAAAGTGGCGCCCAGCAGGACAATGCCAAGTTTAATATAAAATTCGACCCGGAAACCAGCATCTAGCCAACGGGGCAGTCCAATTACATTTGAAATAATCAGTCCGAGAACGAGAGCCACCAGAGGCGGTTCCAGGTTATAACGACTGGCTTGATCCCAGTTCCCTACGGCGTAGATGATGGTAGAAAGTATAAAGACAAAAATAAAAGATAAAATAAATGCCTTGGGCTTTTGCCCGATGAATGAAACCACGGTGCTGAAGAGAATCAAGCAAGCACCGAGCAAAGCGAGGTACCGAACAGCATCCTTCGAAAATTGAGTGGCAAGCTGTGATAAGGTTGACCATTTAGCCGGAGCCACGGCAATCCAAGAGATGCTGGAGCCGGCAAGGTAAAAGACGTACGCCAGAATAATAATGCCCAGGCCAAGCCAAACCGCCCACCAGTCTTCTTTTAGCAAGAATTTCTGCCAGCCGGAGGGTTGATTTATACCTGCTATTTCAGTCTCATTTGTAGTCATGTCTGTTGTTAGTTTTGTCTTTTATGCGTCTCCACTCCCGATATTATTAATTATACCGGAATCAAGGAGTTGTCAAGTTGCGAAGCGAAAATAAGCGACTAAAGTTAATCTACAAAATTAGTAGACTTTAAATATAATGATTTTGTGTAATTAACATGCTCCCGCATCCCAATTTTTAGTAGATTTAGTTATCATGACTGCTAAAACCGCACTCACCATTCTTTGCCTGTCCTTCCTCGGGGCAGGCTATGCCCAGATGCCCAATACCTTGTCTGTCGCCGATAAAATCTATGGGCTATCCAATTTCTGGCAAGAAGTTAACTACAACTTTGTCTACCTGGATAAAATAGGACGCCCCAGGTGGGACAGCGCTTATCTTGCCATGATCCCGGAAGTAGAAAAGTCCGCCAATGATTATGAGTACTATAGGCTCATGGAGAAATTTTGCGCCTTCCTCCACGATGGCCATACCAACGTAGGGCCTTCAGCAGCCGTAGGCAGGCTGATCATGCAGAATATGTATGGAAATTACCTGTTGTCCCTCAGGTGTATAGAGGGCATGCCGGTAGTGGAACGCACCCTCAAAAGCAACTTGAGTGAGATACCCATTGGTAGTAAGGTGGTGGAGGTAAATGGCATCCCCGCAGATCGCTATATGAGAGACAGCGTGGAGCCCTATATCAGCGGTTCAACCGAATACGAACGCCGGGATGTCGCGGCTCACTGGATCATAGCCGGTATGGCGGGCACGACCTACCATATCAAATTAGAAAAACCCGATGGCACCTTGAGCGATTTGACCCTGACTCATGCCCGAACCAACGCTCAACCTGGTGATTTTTATCCACCGATAGCACCCTATTCTCTTTTCGAACTAAAATGGTATCCCCGCGACATAGCCTACATTGCACTCAACAGCTTCGGTAGTTCCAAGATAGATTCAATGTTTATCGAACACCTGCCGGAACTGTACAAGGCTAAAGGGCTGATTATCGACCTGCGCAACAACGGAGGGGGTAGCACTGGGATAGGCACGGAGATATTGGAATACCTGACCAACGACACCATCTTGTACCATGCTTCTACGCAGATACGATTTATCCAGGCGTACCGAAAAGCGGTGGGCAAATTTATAGATCCGAAAGACACCATAGGAAATGCGTTGAACCGGCAGGAGTGGCTCCTGGCCAATGATTCGGCCATGCTAACCGATCCCGATAGCGCCTATGAAGTCCTTCACCTGGACGCGCGGCGGCTGGTGGTGCCTACGGCTATCCTGGTCAGCCATAATACCGCCTCGGCGGCGGAAGACTTTCTCTTAAGTGCCCACAACCAATCTCATATGGTCCGCATCGGCCAAAACTCCTTTGGCAGCACCGGCCAACCCGAAAGCTTTGATTTACCGGGGGGCGGCTATGCGCGCGTCTGTATAAAAAAAGATACCTACCCCGATGGGACTGAATTTGTCGGAAAGGGCATCCCCCCTGATATAGCGGTGGAGTTGACCATCAAAGACTTTATCGCCCAGAAGGATCCCGTGCTGGACAGGGCATTGGTATACTTGCAGGAGAAACTGGGTGGCCGGTAATGTTCTTTAGATATCGATTTATCCAAAAAAATAAAATATGGCCTTCGGATTTCCTCCTGAATACAATACCGATCTGTCCCTTGATGACCTTACCCAACAACAATTCGTGGTTATAGCCACGAACATTGCTCAAAAACTGGAATGGGAAATTCGCCAGACCAGCGATGCCGGTTTAATTGCATTTTCCAGCAGTACCGTATTTAGAGCCAAAGCAAAAATCACCATCCAGATAGCCGATGACCAAGTGCATCTTAAAAGTGAGTGCACCGGTAGCGAAGTCATGGATTTGGGAAGAAATAAAAAAATAATCGACCGGTTTTTGAATCTCTTTTACGATGCTAAGTATAGCTTCTCTCCTGAAGAAGTTGCTAAAAAATACGAAGAATTGAAGCCGGATATGGTTCCCCCGGAACAAGACATATTAAGTCAGCCCCCTCAGACACTCAAAGAGAACAAAGTAGGATTTCTTTCCCTCTTCATACCAAAAGAAGGATATTTTATTACTCCTCTCCTGATTGATATCAACATAGTCATTTTCATACTGATGGTTCTTTCCGGCGTAAATGCCTTTCAGCCTGACAACCTTAGCTTACTTGCGTGGGGCGCCAATTTCAGGCCAAGTACATTGGATGGGGAATGGTGGCGTCTACTTACCAATATTTTCCTTCACGTAGGGATAATGCATCTTTTACTGAATATGTACGCCTTAGTCTACATCGGGCTACTTTTAGAGCCTTACCTGGGCAAACTTCGGTTCGCCATGGCCTACTTATTGACGGGTGTAATAGCCAGCTTGACCAGCTTGTATTGGCATGACCTGACAATAAGTGCGGGAGCCTCCGGGGCCATTTTCGGCATGTATGGACTATTCCTTGCCCTATTGACAACCAATTTTATAGAGAAGACAACCAGGAAGACATTGTTGACAAGCATTGCCATTTTTGTAGGGTATAACCTCATCTACGGATTAAAAGGGGGTATTGACAATGCGGCACATATAGGCGGCTTAGTGAGCGGATTTATTATAGGGTACTTATTTTATCCTGGGATGAAGAACCCGACAAACACGAGGCTGCTCTATTTTTCATACGGCGCATCCCTCCTTTTCGCATTGACTACTTCTTTTATTGTTTATCATAACATCTCCGATGATATCGTCACCTATCAGAAGAGGATGAACGACTTTGCATATATGGAACAAAAGGCCCTTTCCATTTATACATTACCGAACGCTCTGACAAAATCAGAACAGCTTTCTGCCGTCCGGGACAGCGGAATCTATTACTGGAACAAAAACATAAAATTACTGAGGGAAGTCGAAAAGTTGAAGGTACCCGCGCCTTTTAAAGACAGAACGCAAATACTAATCGACTACTGCAATGCCAGAATTGCGAGCTACAATTATCTTTATAGAAAAATCGATGGCAATACAGGTTCGGACGAAGATTCGACGAAATATTATAATCATCAGATCAGGGAAATATTGCATAGTCTGAAAGTGAAGTAAGCATATAAAAGCCTTTAGGATGTCGCTCCCTCCTTATTATTTCTGAACGAGACACTGCTGTTCAAATATATTGGCTAAATTAGTAATATGCACACGATATTGCCTTTCCTACTCGCCATGATTGTAGCCATCGTGCTTTTGGAAATGCTGGCTACCAAACTTAAAATAGCCTATCCTATTCTACTGGTAGTTGCAGGGCTACTATTGAGCTTTATTCCAGGACTACCACAAGTACACATCAATCCCGATTTAATTTTCTTCATATTCCTTCCGCCGCTGCTGTTTGAAGCAGCATGGTCCATTTCTTTTAAGGAAATGAAAAAGTGGTGGCGCATCATCGGAAGTTTTGCCTTTTTGGTGGTATTCTTTACGGCTTTGTCGGTTGCCGTGGTTGCCAATTATTTTATCCCTGGGTTCTCGCTTGCGTTAGGCTTTGTACTGGGTGGCATCGTCTCTCCACCCGATGCGGTAAGTACCGGAGCCATTATGCAATTTGTAAAAATTCCGAAATCCTCCGCTGCCATTCTGGAAGGGGAAAGCCTGCTGAACGACGCTTCCTCGCTCATCATCTTTCGTTTTGCATTGGTAGCGGTAGGCACAGGTCAGTTCATCTGGCATCTGGCAGCGCTCAATTTTTTGTGGATGGTGATTGGCGGCGTTGGCATTGGACTCTTGCTGGGATGGATTTTTGTGCAGGCACATAAGCGGCTACCTACAGATGCGCCATCTGACATTGCTTTTACACTTATCGAACCTTATTTTCTTTATTGGATAGCAGAGCAGGCACACAGTTCTGGCATATTGGCGGTGGTCAGCGGCGGCCTGTTTATGTCAAACAGGCGATTGCTGTTTTTGAGTAGTGGCAGCCGCATCAGTGGCTACAGTGTATGGGAAAGTTTTGTGTTCATTCTTAACGGCACCGTATTTTTAATTATTGGATTGGATCTTCCTGAAATTGTAGATGGATTACGATCAAAAGGTATTCCTTTGCACACCGCCATCGGTTATGGCCTATTGGTGACCGCTGTCTTGATCTTTTCCAGAATTATCAGCTCCTATGTAGCAATGCTTGCTACGATTATCTTTCGGCCAAACGTGGCACCTAGCGCTACCTCCAATAGAAGGCGATGGCTCATTCCTCTTTTCCTGGGCTGGACAGGTATGCGTGGTGTGGTATCGCTGGCCGCTGCGTTGGCCATTCCCGCTACTTTAGCCAATGGTACCAATTTTCCTTATAGAAACCTTATTTTGTTCATCACCTTTATAGTAATACTGCTTACTCTATTGGTACAGGGGCTTACATTACCTTACTTCATAAAACGTATTCGCTTGTTTGACGTCTTCCCAGAGGAGCCGGAAGAAATTACAAAACATAGATTGCAAAAAGGATTAAGAGAACACACCCACCAATTCCTAAAAAACAAATGCGACAAAGAATTGCATGATCATGCCGGCATGCAAAAATTACTACAGCATTGGGAAGAAAAAACAAAAGCCGCGAACGACGACTGGATGAATGAAAAAACAAAGGCCATTTTTTTCGAGATGCTCGATAGCCAACGGATGTATCTCGCAGCTATCAATAATGACCCATCCATTGACGAAGAAATTATTCGGTGGCAGTTGTACCAGATCGATTTGGAGGAAGAGCGACTGAAGATGATGTGATTTTAATACGGGTGTGTTTTAAATCCAAATGCCCCAATCTATCACCTTCTATTTCAACGTTGCCGCCTTGACTGGAGACCACCAGACATTGGCGTCGTTGTAGGGTGCTTCAAGCCAGACCTTATAAAAGGAAGAGGGAAGATCGTGTACGTCTAGCTCAACATGTCCCCGACTCACCGGAACAGTTGCGAGCAAGTGGTAGTCGTCTTGTCCACCTTCCTGGAATTCATTAGTGGAGGCGACCCAAATTTTCACCATGCCGGCGGTGTCATAAGGTTGCCAGCTAAGATCGAGATGTCCCTGAATCAGGTCAACCGATGGCTTGGCTACCGAGACCTTGCCGATCAGTGGTATACCGTCGATCTCTTTGCTAATGGCGCCGGGGATCTTAAGACCAAGCCAACGCGCCGTAGTGGGCATAATATCGACGATACCTGGTGTTGTAAAGCGGCTATAGGTATTGAGAGGACGAGCGTTGGTGACGATCCATGTATTGCGTTGCCGAGGGGATTGGCCGCCGTGCCCATGGCCCGATGTTTCGTCCCGGCCATGGTCGGTTGTGATGACAATGAGCCAGTCTTCTCCGTACTTTTTCCGACGATATTGAATGGCTTGCCAGATCCGGCCGATTTGGATATCCATTTCTTCGACCGCGGTGTAGAAGGCAGGGCTGTCCCCATGCATATGCCCCATATCGTCGGTATATTCCAGGTACACCCAAGAGAGATCAGGGGCGTGCTGCCGGACACAGGCCGCAGCATCTTCACTCACGCGTTCGTCTATGCGGTGCATGTAGTCGTGGACCGCATCGTGCGGAAAGTCAGCAGTATCCGTCTCGTACCCGTCCGAATGCCAATCGAGCCGGATATTCCCCGTAGCTGCCAGACCTTCACCGATGAGTTTGGTACGGTTGTCGGTCCAACTGGAGAAAACGGCTGCCGTTCTTTTCGGGGCCTGCTCTTTAAGCAAATGGAAGATCGTCCAATATTGATAATTGGGAGCCTTGATGTCGTTGTCCCATACATTATGTTTATTGACCCAGGTACCTGTAAGAAGACTATTGTAGCCAACGGCAGAAATGGTAGGAGTTTCGGAATAAGTCCCTTTTTCGCCTCCTACATGGGCACGCAGGTAAGCACCGGCCTCCGCGATGGCGTCGAGATTGGGAGTGTGGACCCGTTCGATGACATCAGATGGGATGCCGTCGGCAATTACGAACAGAACTTTTTTCTGATGCTGTGCGGAGGCGGGTAGTGTCAATGCGCCAACCAATGATAGTCCGGCCGCGATTAGGTATACTGCTTTGATCATATATATAGATTTTATTGCTGTAACAACCACATCACCCCATTCACATTATCCCCTCCGGGATATTGCCTGGTGACAGCGTTCTGTACATTGGTCGGGTTATTGGTATATTCATCCAGAGGGTACATCCATCTTTTAGGTACGGCGTTGACTCCATTTACCTGATTGACAATCCCCGATCCTGTGACTTCCAGCGTGGGAAAGCCCGTGCGCAGGTACTCATAAAAGGGCTGCCATCCCACATTCATAAACATGCTAATGTATTTCTGGGTGATGATTTGCTGGATTTCCGTTCCCGTTTGAAGCGTCAGGGAAGGCTGGGAAACGTAGTTCTGCATATCTGTGCTGCTATAAGTGCTATTATAGTCCGAGAACTGGAGCGAAGCTTGGATACCATTCATGTAGTAGGAGCTGGGACTTCCACTGATCCATCCTCTTGCAGCGGCTTCGGCCAATATGAATTGGAGTTCAGAGTAACCCATTAATAAGCTGGATTCATTAATGGGGTCATAAGCGTAGCGGTTATTGATGGCCGAGGCTTCTCCGTCCCCTCTTTTGGTAATGTTATCGCTTAAAGCACCGCTTCCCCAAAGGCCTCCGTAAGCATTAAAATCACTCGCGGGCAGGTTATCTGCTACCGCATTGGGCGTGGGCTCTCCGTATACAAACAAGCGAGGATCGTTCAGGACCTGAAGCATATGCACAAAGCTGCTGTCCAGATAGAAATCCGTTTTCATGGAGTTATTGTTGTAATAGGGATACTGGTTGCCCGTAATGTTATAGAAAGGCAACGCGCCATTATCACTATTGGAGCCCATCAATGGATACTGAGTGGGGTTGGATACTATATCATTGAAGCGTTGCTGAATGTTTAATGTGGCATCCCCGGCTTTCAAAGAAAGGCTCATCAATACCCTCAGGGTAAACGAGTTGATCAATTGCTTCCATTGGGTGATATTGCCCCCGTATACGATGTCCCCCTCAAGTGTTACCCCATTATCAATTAATGAATCGCTGGCTACTTTTAATTCGTTCAACACTCCCAGGTAAACATCGTGCTGCAAATCATAGGCGGGTTTGATGGCGGTGGAATCGTAATTGTTATCCGCCATAGACTGCATCATCTGGGAATAGGGTATGTCTCCAAAGGTCTGGGTCATACCGATGATAAAATAACAAGTAAAGAATTTCCCCAGATATATATAATTGGTTTTTCCTGTGCGGGCAGCCTCCTGTTGCATCTTCACGACCTGACTGATATTGCCGTAGGACATGCTGCCCCTCTGCCAGGCATAATACTGAGCAGCGCTGGCAGACTGAGTATAGGCCAATTGCCTGCTAGCCAACCCCGCATCCGTACTGATCGTGTTAAAAGCAATTTGTTCAATATTGTTCAGCTCCAGGGATGGATCCGCTACGGTGGGAGCATTGGGGTTTACCTGGAAATAAGACATCTTTTCACACCCAAATAGAGAGAAGACTAAGCCAATAGCCGATAACACTTTTATATATCTCATCACTATGTGTTTTATGAGTCAGTTAAAATTTGAAGTTAAAATTCACACCCAGACTCCTAATGGAAGGGGTCTGGAGGTTATCAGCCGCAGCATCCGGATCCACATTGGGGAGTTTGGACAATATGAATAGATTATTGCCGATCAGTGATACGGTTGCGGAAGTGAAGACCTTTCTGGTGAATCTGGCAGGAAGCGTATAGGTGATAGCCAGCTCCCTCAACTTCAGGTAAGTATCGCTGTAATAGAAATAATGGTTGAACATGTCCCCGCTGGTGGTTTGCATGAAGCTGATGTAGTTCACAGCCGTGGTATTGGGCGCATACTTTCTATCGTCAGTGAGGATATTTCCATGACTGTCATAAGTCACATTCCCGGAAGCGACGACTACACCAGAGCCGACATAGGTACTGTTGCCATTATTAGCATCGTCCCTGTACTTGTTGACGGTGCCGGGAGATGTTCCCCCCCACCACATTTTTTGGTTGGTGGTGGAATAAATAAGGCCTCCCAATCTTCCATCAAAGGAGATGTTTAAAGAAAAGCCCTTATAGCTGAAGGTATTTTGCCATCCATATATCCATGCCGGATCACTATTACCCATGGAATGATAATAAGGATCGTAGGCCTCGAACCCATTGCTGCTGTAGATAGGTGTTCCGTTGGGAGTTTGGGAGTTATCGATAAACACTTTGTCTATCCTTTGCCCCTGCTTAATGCTACCCAGATACCCATCCGTACCAAACGTTGCCGTTTTTAACCAAACGTGGTTGTTGGCGAAATTGATGCCTGTTTCCCATTTAAAGTCCTTTGTCCTTATGGGGGAGCCACTGATCACAAATTCCCAGCCCCTGCGGGTATATACGTTGGCATTCTCCAGTACGCTGGTGATACCGCTGGCTTGTGACTGAGCGACATTAGCGATGTTATTGAACTCCTTATTCTGGAAGTAGGTGGCGTCGATATTGATCCTGTTCTTCAAAAAGCCAAACACCAATCCATATTCCTGGGTGAGCTTAGTGAACGGCGTCAGGCCGGGAGAGTTAGCGGTAGTAGGATAGGATAATGAAGGAACATTGTTCCATTTGGAACCGATCGTATAGGTAGTCAAATATTGATAGGGGCTGGCGCCTGCATTGACCTGGGCTACGGAAGCCCTGGCCTTTAAGAAAGAAATAAATGTAGGCAATTTGAGCACATCCGATAATACAGCAGAAATACCAGCGGATGGATAAAAATAGTTATTGTGCGCCAGCGGCAGACTGGAAGTCTTGTCGCTTCTGCCTGTCAGCGACAGGTATAGAAACTTTAAGGCTTCCACGTCAATCATTCCGTACACACTTTCTAACCTCGATTCATTGAGGATGTTGGACGCTTTCAGGGGATTGGTGGAATTGCCCAGATTATAGAAGCCGGGAATAGTCAATCCATCCGTTGTCACGTAATCGGATTTATAGTTGGTGTAGGCATTCGATCCGCCTGCCGTCACACTGATTCCCAATCGATCGCTAAACCGGTGTTTGTAGTTCAGGATAAGGTCACTGTTAATGTCAAAATAATTCGTTTCCGTAATACTATAGTTCCCTTTGGATATATAGCTGTAGGCTATATAACTATAAGGCTCCTGATAATCTTGGTTTAATCCATATTCATTAAATCCATTGCGGAATTTAAGAGACAATTCCGGTGTAAATTGATAATCCAAGGTTGCTTCTCCGAAAGTGCTGCTCTTCCTATACCCATTCAACAACTGGTTGGCGATAAAGTAGGGGTTGTTGTACCAGGACAAATTATAGTTGCGTTGCTGTAAGCCTTGCTGGCCTGGTATCCAATAATTCTTCAAATCCCTTATGTCTATATCCGGACCTATCCACAAAATCAGGTTATACAAGATGTTGGGAGGCCCATATCCAACTGTAGGATAGTTATTGGAAAATTGCCGATTAAAGCTCAGTTTGGTGTCCACTGTTAACTTGGAAGAGAGGGCATAATTTCCTCCAACAGTGAAAGAGGGATTTTCCACACCTGTATTCGGCACCATGCCACGTTGAAAGATGTTAGAAGCCGACATACGGAAGGAACCCCTGTCACTACCGGCCGAAACAGAAACGGAATTGGTGGATAAAATACCTGTCTGGAAAAAGTTTTTAATGTTATTGGCTCCTCTCGATATCCAGGGAATAGGCTGATAGTGGCTGCTGACCGACTGCCCATTAGGCAAAGTTACCGTATAGAGCTGATTGGCATTATAGGGGCTGTTATACTGTGGAAGCTCGAGGTAACCACTGGGCGTGCCGGCCACTTTCTGATTCAGCTTTGGCCCCCAAACCCACCCTCCGCCTTCGGATCCGCTACCTGACCCATCTACGTAACCATACACCCCGTTATCGCCATCCCCATATTGGGTTTGGACCTTGGGCACTACCGTATACCCTGTTTGAAATTGAGTGGACGAGTTAACGTCTACACTGAGTCGCTTCTTTTTTCCCTTCTTGGTCGTATATATAATGGCCCCGTTGATACCCATTGATCCGTAAAGGGCGCCAGCAGCAGTACCTTTCAATACCGTTACGCTTTCAATGTCGTCAGCACTTAATTTGAAAGGATCCGCACTGGGATCCGGTATTCCATCAATGACGATTAGTGGCGTTACCCCCCTCAATAAAATGGTGGGATTTTGAAATAAGTCGCTGGTGTTTTGAATATCCAATCCCGCGACTTTTCCCGTCAGCTCGCTGGTAACCGTCGGAGCCTTGACCTTCTCTAACGACTCCCCGCTAACTTCCTGTACGGCATAACCCAGGGCCTTCTGTTGTTTTTTGATACCCAAAGCCGTTGTAACTACTACCTCACCCAACTGACTCTTATCGTCAGGGGTAAGGAACACGGTAAGGGTAGCTCTACTTTCCACAGGCAGTTCCTGAAGCATGTATCCCACAGAGGAAAAGGATAGTACGCTGTTCTTTTGGGCTTCTATGGAAAACCCCCCGGTTGCATTAGTTGTTGTACCCTTATTAGATCCTTTCACCAATACTGAGACGCTTTGCAACAGGCTACTGTCCTTTGCAGAACGAACCACACCACTCACGTGGATTTTTTGGGAGATCCCACAGAAGAAGCAAAACAACAGTGGAAAAGAAACAAGCAGTCTTTTTTTCATAAACTCAAAGTTTCTGGAATGTTTAATGGCTGATGGAGAATGCAAGTTGTTTTTATACGTAGTACCCATGGGATTGCGGCAGCGTCCGTCCTGGATTCAGCAGTTGTTCTATTCGATCTAATGAATGGGCAACGTTCAAAAATACTTGCGGTACGAATATCGAAGAATAATTCAGATTACCAAAATTAAATTGAATGAACGTTTAATTAATTTATTGTTACCAGCTCAGCTATTAAAATGAGGAAAATGCTTGATTAACAAGGATTTTCCATAAGTTTGGGACCGGCGCAATCGAATGCGCAAACAATAAAAAAGTATGCAATTGGCTTCTATATTCGGATGGGTAGGCGCATTGTGTTGCCTGGTGGGCTACCTGCTGTTGGCCTTAAAAAAACTCAAGGCCCATGGCCTGATGTATCCTTTATTAAATATCATTGGGGGAATAGGGTTAACCTATAGCGCTGTCTTTTCGGCCGATTATCCCAATATCATTATAAACATATTATGGGCTACGATAGCTTTTATTTCGTTTTTCCTGAATGCTAAGAAGGAGAGGTAGCAAATTGCAGGTGTTCCAAGGCCTGCTGCTTATAACGAGTAATCTTCTGTTTGTATTCCTGCTTATTCCGTACCAGACTCAAATAATAATAAGCTCCATCCACCAGCACGAAGATCATATCAGCGGCCATAACGGGATCCTTTACTGAAATCTTACCAACCTTGTTGCATTGAACGATAAGGTCCACCAGACGCTCTCGCAGCGTATCCAACAGATTCTTATACTTTTCATTTATAACCTCGTCCCTGAAGGTCATGGCATAACAGCTATAAGACACGCTGTCGTCAAATAACTTATTCCATTTATCAGAGAAGATGTTATCGATCACCTTAAGCAAGCTTTGTTCAGGATCGTTTTTGATGGCTGCCGGCACTGCAAATATCAATAGATATTTGTCAAGGATATACTCAATTAGGCCATACACCAGGTATTCCTTAGTCTTAAAGTAGTGTACAATCAGACTTGGATTCATGTCAATGATTTCAGCCGTCTTGGCCATGGAAGCATTTTCCAGCCCTTCTTTCTTTGCCAGCTTGTAAAAAGCTTCTATGATTTCCTTGCTCCTGACATCCTTTAAACTTTTTCTTCCCATGCCTCTTTGAAATTAATATTGCGTATTTAAGCTACTCTACAAAGTACAGCTTAAAATGAAAAAGATCCTATAAGATTTATTGTTATAAGGCCCATAAAACATGTATTTGTAAGTGGAGGTTAGCGGTCTTATCTTCCATATAGCCCCCAAGAAGCCTTGAAAGGATTCGCCACCCTACTTCCCAATACAAAATATAAAAACGCCCGTCGGTAGCGGTCTTGAAGTACAATAGTGGCAAACTAGTAACAAAATTCAGGCAATTCTATTTGAGCAAATCGCGCAATTTGGATACACTCTTTATAAGCCAATTATCGTCCAAATTCTTCAGCAAATTAAGCATACCTGATACCTGGTCCTATTGCAAAAAGGTGAACTTTTCGGGTATCGTTCCTGTTGTAGACGGAATCGAGCTGGTATGGCGCCGTCAACAAGAAAACGAAGAGCATACTGGACAGCTAGGGCTTTGGTGATTTCCTGTTTACATAATTAATTCAAACGAATATATTTTTTTCATATATTTGGTTGCCGCCCAGCTCATCACAACACTACAATATGGAAAACAGAATAAACTACTCCACTCTCAGACTATTTACCGGGTTAGCTGTAGCAGACTTTATGGCCTGAAAGCTCACAGTAACCAAAGCGATCAATAAAGCTATACCGCCCGCCAAAAAAAATATCCACCAGCTAATAGTGCTCCTATAAGCGAACTCCTGTAACCATTTATTCATTGCAAACCAGCCAACCGGGATTGCAATTATGAAAGCAATAGCAACCCATCTTAAAAGGTCTCCGGATAACAGCCCTATGATATGGGCTACACTTGCCCCTAAAATCTTTCGAATACCTATTTCCTTAGTCCTTTGAATAGTGCTAAACAGTGTTAGTCCAAATAACCCCAAGCTAGAAATGAAGATGGCAAATATTGCAAAATAGAGGAACAGCCTACCGAAATTTACCTCAGACTTATATTCTTTGTCAATAGCGTTATCCAAGAAAAAATAACTGAAAGGGCGTTCCGGAACCAATTGCTTCCATGTGGATTCAACCATATCAATCGTCTGTGGCATATTTTGAGAGGCGATATTCAGTGTAATATCATTATAGGCCAGGGCGAAGGTTCGAAAGGCCAGGGGAGCTATCTCCTCTTGCAAGGAACGGAAATGAAAATCCTTTACCACGCCAATCACAGTACCGGTAGAGCCTTCTCCCGAAAAATGGCTGCCAATAATGTCTTGCGGATCGCCATATCCCAATTTCTTCAACGCAGATTCATTTAATATCATTCCATCCTTGATATCCGTAGGGTGGTTACGGTAAACAATTCTTCCCGCCACTAGAGAAAGCTGGTATTGTTTATAAAAATCTTCGTCCACCTCATACATCGAAAGCGCTATAGGCTGCATGGTACCAGCTTTATTAAGGATTTCATAATCAACACTTTGATATCCAGAATTGGGGATTCCTGAAGAAGCCGATGCTGACAATATGCCTGGTATATGCATCATTTCCTGTTTGATAGTTTCCATCTTCCCTTTTACGAGCGGATCTCCATGGAAATCTATCACGAGCATCTGATCCTTTTTAAATCCAAGCGGCTGGCTTCGCATGTACACCAATTGCCGGTAGACTACCAACGTCCCTATGATTAATACGGTAGATATTGCAAACTGAGTAACCACTAATACCCTACGCAAGGCAATGCCTTTTTGGCCTGATGAGAAACGCCCCTTTAACACCAGGGATGCTTTGAAGCCCGAAAGTATAAATGCGGGGTAAGCACCCGCTGCAAGACCTATCGATAGAGCTATCACCGGCAGAAACACCATAGCTCGCCAGCGTCCAATAATGCCTGTGGTGATCGTCTCACCACAGAGCTCGTTTAATACGGGAATTAACAGAGCACTTAAAAGGCAGGACAATATAAAAGCAATAAAACAGATCATCAGCGATTCCCGTAAAAAAAGCCAGATCAATTGCCACCTTGACGAGCCAATTACCTTTCGTACGCCAATTTCCTTTGCCCTTTCTGATGAGCCAGCGGTGGAAAGATTAACGAAATTAAAGCAGGCAATCAACAGGATAAACACGGCAATTAATGAGAAGATATAGATATGGTAGATATTGCCACTTTCCGGACTTGCATACTTACCATGGAGGTATATGCCTTTTAGTGGCTCTAGCGACAATGTGAAAGCCATATTATACTTTTTCATTTCCATCGAAGTGTATTTTTGGGCAAATCCTGCCAATTTAGCTTCGAGTTTTGGGGACTGGTAGCCCTTTGGCAATAGCACATATGTATGACCGGCAAATCCTCCCCAAACACTATCAAGTGTTAGATCTAGTTTCTGAGACATAGTAGTCATGGACAAGATTATATCCGTAGTAAAGTGCGAGTTGGCAGGAATATCGCGCATGACTCCTGTTACCTTAACAGGGTACATCCTGTCCAGGATCAGGGTTTTTCCGATGGGATCTTCCTTCCCGAAATATTTTCGCCCGGCCGTTTCAGAAATTACAACGCTGAAAGGTTCCACCAGTGCCGATTTTGAATTTCCCTCACTCAACGGGAAACTAAAAATTGAGAATAGCGAAGAATCCGCAACCATGACGTTGTCATCCTGGAATGCTCGATCACCATTCCCCACCAGGTAGGAGTTGAAATTTATCCTCGCCATGGCCTCTATTTCCGGAAATTCCTTTCTGAGCGCAGGGCCCACGGCCGGTGCTGCAGGGCCAAATCCCTCGCCGTCAGGTGATTTTACATAATTTACCAATCTGTATATCCTATCCGCATTAGTGTGGTAACCGTCATAGCTTAATTCATACGACACATACAAGTAAATCAGTAAACAGGCAGACATTCCAACCGCCAGTCCAACGATATGAATGAAAGAAAGCGTTTTGGAACGCCAAAGATTCCTACCCGCAATTCTTAATTGAGTTCCTGGCATGAGTGCTGGTTAAAAAGATCAATAATTACTATAACTATCAATTTAGGTATAATAATTTTAAAAATCGAGTACTGACGCGATTTTTATTTCATTCGAAATTGGGATGTTTAATTGGAGCGCTAAGAATAGAGGTTGTTAGACTTATGACTTTCACACTTTTAGGTTCTTGTATCATCAACGCCTGCAGTCTCGTATAGTAACCAAAAAATTGGTCACTACCCCATTAGTGACCAGATTAGCAACCAAAAACCGGCTACTAAAGCAAACAAAAGCCTTAAAAAAGCCAAACCCTCAACGAGAAACTCCGCGAGAACCGCGCGAACCCCGCCCCGGCCGAGAGGCCCGCTACTTCCCAATACAAAATATGACGGGGTACTTCGGTACTGGGTTTGAGGAATGTTAGAGACAAACTAGTGACCCGTTTATTTGGGACTTCACCAGTCCGGCAATCGAAATTAATTCTTCAAATTGATCAGGTTCACCACGACCTTGATCATCATATCCTTTTCCTCCGGTTTGCTCTCCGCAATCATCAGCGTAAGAGCTACCAAGGCATTATCAGCTATTCGTTTTGAGCCGTCTGTCCGATACAGAATGCCGTTCTTCTCCAGAAACCACACAAACAAGAATGCGGCTATCCGCTTATTACCATCGGAAAAAGAATGATTCTTAATCACAAAATATAATAGGTTTGCGGCCTTCTCTTCCACACTGGGATAAAGGTCCTGTCCGCCAAAGGTTTGATAAATGGCGGCCAGGGAGCCTTGGAAGGATTCGTCCTTTTCATTTCCAAACAAGTTGCTGCCGCCAAACTTATCCCTCAAACCTTTTATGGTTTCCATAGCGGACACATAGGTTATTTGGAACAGGTCTTTGGGGGTAGTGGCCTCAATTTCCAGTATCTGGTGGTCATAGCGGTCTAATATATCCAATGCGTAGGCATAGTCGGTTACTACCTTTAGCAAGCCTGTAGCTTCGTCAGAATTTAGAGATTTGCTTTCGATGACGTTTCCTAATAGCCTGACCGTTTGCTTCAGATCTTCCAATTGCTGGGATTGCTCTTGAAAGCGCTTTTTATCAATGGCATAGCCCCTTGAAAGATATTCTTTTAGTACCTGGTTAGCCCATATACGAAATTGGGTGCCCCTGATAGAATTTACACGATAACCTATGGAAATGATCATATCCAAGCCATAATGCTCCAATTCCCTGGAAATCATCCTTTTGCCTTCTTGGCGAACTATTCGGAAATTCCGAACAGTTGCATCTGGCAGTAATTCCCCAGAATCAAATACATGCTTAATGTGTTCACTAATATTTGCACGGCTTGATTGAAACAATTCAATGATCTGACTTTGGGTTAACCAAAGCGTATCATTCTCGAATTTCACTTCAATCTGAATACTACCAGACTCCGCTTGATAAAAAATAATATCTCCTTTATTTTCCATACATTAATCTTTACTGGAAGGCTTCCAATTAATGCACGAAGGCACCTTCCGTTGGACAAATAAAGTGAAAAGATATAAGAAAAAGGAGCGCGCGAACAAATATATTTTTTTTATTTCTATATGATACTATATGCTCCTATATTCAATAATAACCTGGAAATTTATCATTTACTCGTATTCCTTAAATTGCCTCCCAATAAGAATTACTTGTATGCCAGATTTTACTCAATTACGTAGGGTTTGCAAAGAGTCCACGTCGCTTTCATCCATCGTGATCGACGACTTCTTAATGTATTACGTGGCCCAACGGGAAGGCCTGCAACGGGAAATGGACCAACGCCTCGAGCGCTTCCAAAGGGTTACAAAGGGACTTCAGCAAAGTTGGATCAATCTGATCAAGGCACAGTATATATGCCACCGGATCTTTAAAAAAGGCGGCTTCATAAAAAAATACCTCAACCACGCCGCGATTAAAGCGTTGACGCCAAAGGAGCGAAGCTATCTCGAACAGCAACTTGTTGTACCATGGAAATACTCCTATAGCCACATTTTGGCTAATCCCGAAACTGATTTTTATGAAATGGAAGATGCATTCAGCGGCGAAACCTACTTACTTTATTCCCCATCAGTTTCAAAAATACTTTCCGAAGGGTCAGTCTCACTATGGTTCAACCTGATTGCTTTCAATGGTTTCTGCTGGCAGTCTTTCGGTCCTGTCCTCAGTTTTCGGGGCTTTGGGCCGGATGATATTTTCTTTTTCGCCACGGAAGTGAATCCCCTAATTGAAACGGCGGAAGACCTGATGATGGACGTAGAAAGGAATCCGATTCCTTATATGATGCTGCTCAGTGGTTCCCATTATCCGTTTACCATTCATGGCGAAGACCAGATCCTTCAATTGGTTGCCGAACATAACCTGAAATCCTTTGACAGCACCGATCTTAAAAAGAATTTTACGATAGAATATACTCAGGGCGTCTATCGGCTCAAGATCAGCGCCTGTAACGATTCACCGCATTTTTCGACAGCCTTTTATGAAGAAGACCGAAAGATATTGTTGCTTACTTCCCTGACGGACCGCGGTTTCAAGTCCCTGGTAGATCTGCTCAATAAATATGGATTTGGTCTTCCGACCGAACCGGACATTCGTGTACAACTATCCATGTTGACCAGCATTAAACACATTCTGGGAAAAGAACTTCAGCTAAACCCATATGAACAAATGTTCGAACGCAAATCTAGTCCTGAAGAGCGGGATACAATGAATAGGATCAACCAGTTCCTTTCCCTCGCGCTCCCTTTCATCAACGCCGGTCAGGAACCGGATGTACATGCCCTGGCGAAAGAAACAGGAGTGGACGAAGAAACAGCCCGTGAAATACTTAGCCATTCATTGGACAGGATCAAGAATCTTCAAAACAAAGCTGATAACCAAGGAACCAACTGTTGACTATGCGGGCTGTTGAATTCGCCAAGCCGGTAAGCGGGATTTAAAAATGCGATGGTTCATTATGCTGAAACGCCTTTAAACATGACCTGTCTAAGTTTCAATACAAAATATAACAAAGTCGCCATCGCCGCGGTTTTGCAAAGTATTAGTGACAAAATAGTACCCAAAAAAGGGAATGTCTGAGTATTTCTGGGATAAGATCCCGGTTATCGATGCCAGAAACAACCGGATCGGCCTGTTATAGCCCACGCGCATATTTCCTCCGAATGACCCGGTAATTCCATAACATCACGACTGCAACGCACCCCAATGCGAAAGCTATTTCCTCCATGCCGTTGACTGCACAGAGTACGATGCCCGCCAATAAAGCCGCGACAAAACTCAGTACAAAGATGTTGATGAACTTCATTAGTTTTATTTCCCGCGGTGTCCGCTCGCGCAGTACCGGGTTCGCCGGTGACTTTTGTACAGTAGCCATTTTTTTAACTAAAATACCGACTAGCCAGACCAATTCCAGGCCGGATTCGACAATTAACCGATTAAATAGATGGGCGTATGGGACTGCCATCCAGTCCATTCACTAAAAGGTCTGTCAAAGTTTGCGTCACTCCGTAAAATTGTCTTATAAGATACAATACGCATGGGGTCGATTTCAACAGAATCCGTCACTCTAGCCCCATAAATTATACCGACAAGTTGGGACTAAAGGCTGATGCACAAAAGAAGTTTACCCTTATCGACTCTCAAAAGAAAGTGGGAATAGCTCGCAATTTCCCGTTTCCCGTATTGTGGAAGTAATATCTATCTTTATAATCCATGACATTTCCCGTTGATCTTCAGTTAGGCAGCTTCCATCTAAGTTTTCACTTCATTTTTGAAACACTTGGCTTTGCGATCGGTTTTAAGTATTTTTCCTTTTTGCGTAATAAACAAAAGGACAGGATAACGGATAGGAATAGGACTTGGATTATTATCGGCGCCACATTTGGCGCTTTCCTTTTTTCGAGAGTGGTCGGTGCCCTTGAAAACCCCATGACACTTATTTATTCCAGGCATACCCTGCTGTACCTATATGCCAATAAGACCATCGTGGGCGGATTGCTGGGAAGCTTGTTGGTGGTTGAGATAACGAAAAAGATGATCCACGAAAAAACATCCTCCGGTGATTTATTTACTTATCCGCTGATACTGGCTATGATGATTGGCCGGATAGGTTGTTTTACCAGCGGATTGACCGAAGAAACATATGGGATAAAAACGTCCTCATTCTTAGGTATCAATTTAGGCGATGGGGTGTACCGGCATCCGGTTACGCTCTATGAGGTGGCGTTCTTGGCCTTGTTGTGGTTCATATTGAAGACAATAGAAAGAAGGGTAACCCTTATAAACGGGTACCGGTTCCAATTTTTTATGATCGCTTATCTGGCCTTTCGATTTATGTTGGATTTTATAAAGCCGCATTACGTCTATTTTCTGGGTATGGGTACTATACAATTGTGCTGCATCATCGGACTATCATATTATTCAAAAACAATCTATAAAATATTGTTTAACTTTTCATCTTTAACGGAATATGGAAAACAAAAGGGACTATATATATTATGACCATACGATTAGCCTTTGTATTGAATGCCATAGGCAATTAAGCGCTAAGATCATTTTTCAGGATGACAAGGTATATCTTACCAAAACCTGCAAGGAACACGGCTTTCAAAAAGTGCTCATTGCCACCGATATCGAATACTACAAACAGATAAGGAACTATAACAAAGCCAGTGAGTATCCGATCAAGCCCCATACGGAAACCATTTATGGATGTCCGTATGATTGTGGCATATGCCCCGATCACGAGCAACACAGCTGCCTTACCTTGATAGAGGTAACGGACAGATGCAATCTTACCTGCCCCACCTGTTATGCAAGCTCCTCTCCAACCCATGGCAGACACCGGACGTTGGAAGAGATCGAGATGATGCTTAACGCGATAGTTGCCAGCGAAGGGGAGCCGGACGTTGTACAGTTGAGTGGCGGTGAGCCTACGATACACCCTGATTTTTTCAAAATATTGGATATTGCCAAGACAAAGCCGATTAAACACCTAATGGTTAATACCAATGGCATACGCATTGCCAATGATATCGATTTTGCAGAAAGGCTTTCCACTTACATGCCGGATTTTGAAGTATATCTGCAATTTGATTCGTTTAGGCCCGAAGCGCTTAAACGACTACGCGGTGGTGATTTAACAGACATCAGAAAGCGGGCGCTGAAAAACCTGAATAAGTTTAATCTCTCCACCACCTTAGTGGTTACGCTGCAAAAAGGTCTAAATGATGATGAGATCGGCGCTATTATCGAATATGCGCTTCAGCAGCCCTGCGTAAGGGGAGTCACATTCCAGCCGACACAAATAAGCGGAAGGCTGGACCATTTCAATCCTGCAACCGACAGACTAACGCCAACGGAGATAAGGCAAAAGATCCTAGATCAGACAAATATCTTTCAACCGAACGACCTGATACCTGTACCTTGCAATCCCGATGCCTTAACAATGGCCTATGCCTTGAAACTCGCAGGACAAGTGCAACCATTGACCAGGCTGATCGATCCTGCAGTGCTGCTTAATTCATCAAGGAATACTATTGTATATGAACAGGATCCGGATCTGCACAGCTATATCATGAAAATGTTCAGTACCGGCAATTCGCCACTCTCCGCCAGTCAGACATTTAACCAACTGTTATGTTGCTTGCCGAATGTAGTCACCGAAGGCCTTTCATATGACAATCTGTTTCGCATCATTATTATGAATTTTATGGATGCTTACGATTTTGACGTACGTGCCATCAAGAAATCATGTGTGCATATAGTAGACATAGACGGAAAAATAATACCCTTCGAAACAATGAATCTCTTTTACAGGGATGCGCTAAAACCAAAACTCGAACAGTTAAGAAATGAAATATTATGAAACCTATAAATAAAATTGCTGGCATTAACCTGGCGGTACTACTTATTTACTCGTTGCTGATACGTTTAGCCAACAGAGGTAATGCAAATGACGGAGCATTGGGCATAATGATTATGTCCGCTTTTGTCATTGGTTTTCACGTAGTTATTTGTTTGATTGTCGCCGCCGTAACATATGGCGGTAAACATGGCGAAAGTGCTAAAGCGTGGCTTCTAAGTTCAGGCATCGTATTATTGGTCGGATTCTCCACCTGTTTAGGCAATGCCAACCTGAAATAAAGGAATCCGGTTCTACAGCGAGGCCCCTACTTCCCAATACAGAAAGTAATAACCCACTACCAATAGGGATTTCATGGCTCCGGGGTACAAATAAGGTACAGAAAAATGTCAAGCGGATCGGTTTAGGGCCATATTACTGCAAACCTTAATGAATGAATGTGGAAAGAGACGCAATGGAATTTTCTCAGGATTGTAGGGCCTTGTTTCGCCGCTATCTTTTTTTTTGTCTGATATAGGCGTTTCCAAGCCTCTCTAAAAACTGTAAATCAATATTAAAGTAACCTATGGTTAAATCATTATCATGTGTCTCTCGCTTTATAATCATAGACACCGATCGCTCATAAAGGGAATTGGGGTATTCGCTACTGATAAGGTGGGCGAAGGGAAGAAAACAAAATAACTCCGACAACTTTTACAAATCATACCGCACTGAAAAGAAAATCTCCCTTCCAATCAATGGAGTTGAAAAAAAACGCTGAGATAGGGGAGAAATATCACTCGACCCATAGGACCTTCGATTCGAAATGTTGTTTCCCATCAACGAAAAAGAAAGGGGTATTTTGAGCAGAGTATAACTAATTGTAGCATCGAATAATATGGCAGAATTTTGGTGATTTGTCAGCAGGTTGTTGTTGTACCAATCTTCGACTGCCAAAAGACTAATCCTCTTAGAGACCCTATATTTATGAGTCAAAGACGAATGAAGATAAGACACACGGCCGGGGATGCTGTTTTGAATTTCAGAAGGTAATCTTTGAATCATCTCTATATAAGTGGTCGAAAACCGAACATAATATCGACTCCCAAGGTATCCGTTCAACCCCAGGCTTGCACTATACATACCGAGACTGGATGAAAATAATTGACCCAAAAACGGCAAAAGAAACTGTGTGTTATTGTAACCAACCTGATAATCAATAATCGGCTTTTCCTTGGCCGAACTCATTCCGCCGCCTAACTGCACATAAAATGTATTTGTGCCTCTGGCAACTAAGGAGTCAACATTTGTTTGAACAAATTGATCCAACCCAGTTATTTCTGTATAATCGGTAAACTTACGGGTATATCCGAAAACCAGGGATGAACTAAGTCGAGGTACGGGGCTATAGCCTAAATTATAATTAAAGTTAAAACTTCTCACGGGCAAACTCACATCTGCATATCGCTGAAAGCTACTAACACTTGTAGGAAGCAAAATACCATAAAATTTATAACAGGGAGTTTGCTTTTGATCAACGGACAGCTTAACTTCCTGAGTTAGGTTTACAAATAGATTTTCCCTACTATCAAGTGAAAGATTGAATTGCGGAGTTGCAAACGTTTTAACGGAATCACCTTCCAATATTCGAGCGAAAGCAACGCCGTCTTCAGTTGTGAAGGACACTGGAAGGGCCCATAAACTAAATGCTCGTACTAAATGTCCGCTCGCTGCTATTGCATTATAGGTTCCACTCCCATTGAGAAAACCCGGCGAGAATTCTGTGGCGTTTTTTGTAGGCGAGTTAAAGTCAAACCCATTAATCACCTTAGAATTTATCACATCAATCGACGCGCCGCCCGTCCATGTTCCATGAGCGGTTTTTTTAATCAAATCCAAGTTTAACGATCCGAAAATGGACTTATTCAGCAAATGGTGACTTAACAACTGATAACTAGAATCTGGCAAATGGAATATCGAAGGAAATGTACTCGATGTAGCCATTTCTGATTGAGGATAATAATGCTGTGCGAACTTCCCACTCCAACTTTCAAACCTACTTTCAGAAGGGCGGCTTGAAGAAGAAAGCGATATCTCATAGCTGTTCAAATGGTTAGAAATATTATTAAACAAGTTACTTGAAACACCCTGCTGAAAATAAAATTGATTACTCTGCGATTGATTGCCGTTATAATAATATGCGATTGAACCTGCAAAATTCCTGTTTGGACTTTCCTTCCAGTTTAGTGTATATTTCGCAGTCAGCAAGAGAGGGGTATTTAGGGTATAACTTGTATCCGCTTGGCCGATGTAGCTTTGCCCATTATAGATGTTGGAGTTATTATAAACGGTCTGTGCCTGATGATCTTTAATAAGGTTGAATTCAAGAATTGACTTCAAACTCTTGGAAAGGGGAATGTCAAATTGGAGGCGGTTGTCTATCTGGCCATTGGTAATATACCGCCTACTATCCATTTCATTAATAATTTGAAACTGATTTGTTCCCATCATCCAATTCTCACCCATTAATGTATTATTGCTTGTAAGTTCATCTTGTTCTCTCCAATCAAGGCCGCTACCTATATTATTCCAATTACCAATGTAGCCAGCCTTCAACTTTCCATAAAGAGAGAACAAGACAGGATTCACCAGATACCTTCCAGTATTGCCCACGCCGACTTCCCCATCTCCAAAGGCTGCTTTAAGCTTGTCCTTGTTGAGGCCAATATTCAAAAAAACCTTATTCTCGTTTACAAGACCCTTTTTCAGCGGATCGGTGTTCTGATTCTCCAACACCTGAATCGTTGATATCACATGCACAGGGAAATTGTTAAGCATTAACTTCACCTTGTCAGCAAAGATATCTTCCCCCTCTACCATGACCTTTTCAACAATTTTCTTCTTGTAGAGCAAGTTCCCTCGATCATCAATCTCGAAACCTGGCATATTTAACAGCAACTCCTTTAACTTTTTTTCACCCCCTTCTTTGAAAGCATTTGCGTTAAAAAAGGTTGTGTCGCCTCGAACCCATACTGGAGGAGCTTTAATCATCACATCCTTAATAGAGTCCACGTTCAATGGCATGACCAGATCAAACCGAAAACTATCTCCGCCCTTTGCGAATCGGGCCAAAGAAACAGTTTTGTAACCAATGTGGGATGCAGTTACAATAACGGTATCGGCTGAAGGAATTAAGACATCTACAGAAAAAGTATTGGATTTTCCAGTGTTAAAAAAGGAAAGAATTCTATTGTTACTTTTTTGAACGATCTTAATATAACTGAATTGGATAACTGAATTGCTGTCACTGAATATACTTCCGCTTATAGCTAACTTTTGCCCGTAAGTACGGACAAAAAAGCAGATCAATATAACACAGCCGGTCCATCCACGCATGAATCATTTTTTTCCTATGAATGGCTTCAAAAATTCACGAGGCCAAAAGACATCTTTTGAGATCGTTACATTAGTCTTATAATCTACAAGGGTGTATACATATCCAGAAATAAAGTTTTCTCCTTCTACTACCAACCCTGGCAAATCGTGAATTCCTTCAGGTCCAGCAATAGCAGGGACATCAGGGCAAAACCAAACTTCCCATTGCAGCTTATTGTTTCCGTTAACAAACTTAGCTTTTTGGCATTTTAACCCATTGATATCCCGTTGTTCCTGAAGAAATTCCCATGTCATTTGGCCTCTTTTAAACCCGAGAATAACATTCAAACTGTTATTTTTTCCAGGTATGTCCACTCGGTACCGAAGTCGAAGTGAATCAAAATTTCTACAGAATATTGTCTGGACGGAATCGATTGAAAAGCTGTAATCCATTTCCTTATTTAGGCCTTGCTGATATCTAAATACCCCATCTGGATAAGTATCTAAAAATAAAGGTTTTGAATAATATATGGTGTTGGGGCCATCCTCATAATAATAACCATCATAGGTGAGTGTGCCCAATTTGTGCGTATCGCCATCAATAACTGCATTCACCTCTTTAGAAACCTTATAATGGGCTGCAATATTTTGGCCGTAGCATAAGTGAGTTGTCATTAGAAATAAAACAAAAAATAACTTTTGGCTCATGGTTAATTTGTTAAGTAAATTAAAAGGCCCCAGAAACATTACAAACAGTTAAGCAAGACTACATGCAGCAGTCGCATAAGTAAGACAGTTACGAAGTTCACTTCTTAGATTAGATAAAGGAGAATGAAGCCTATGAACATTATTATCAACAGAAATCGAAAAACGCGCCGCCGAAATTTTCTCGATATTAATGACCGAGCTATTATATTGCTGCTGAGGGTGTCCATTATCAACAATATTTTTTACTGTATCTATATAGTCTTGGTTCATAGGCCATAAAATCGCGGCATTAGATATTTTATACCCTTTTTTTAAAGCTAAGTAGCGGAACGCGATTAAACAAATGCTTCTTCCCAACCTTCACCGAGGCAACCTTCCCAGACAGCACCCACCGCCTCAAGGTCAACGGAGTCACATTTAGCAATATCGCCGCCACCTTCAAATCCAGGAAACCCTTGCTTGGATCGCCCTATACCTCCAAAACACATACCTCCTTTATCTAAACGGCTGATTAAATTCAAATGGCACAGTCTCAGCCCACATAATTACGTCTCTCCAATCATTTCTAGCAGTTTGGATAGCCGCTTCCAATTTAGAAATATCGCCGCCAGCCAAATGCACAATGCAGCGGCTAATTCTGGGACTTAGCCCAGCCTCGACCTCAAAAGCCGACACTAACTCAATTGCAACTAGGTATTCCCGCCCGAAATCTCTCATTATTCTCTCCTCAATATCTGGTTTCATCATCTCTCTTACAGATTTGAAGGCTAATGGCCTTTGCTTTAATTTCCTTATTCAATATCATAGGCGTCCAATCCCTCAGACCTCAGTATTGGAATTATGTTTTCCATTGTAAGGTCAACTCCCTTAAGTATTGCCACAATAAGGTGGACATTTTTTTCTTTAATAGCCTTATAATAGGTATCAGAGAGGCCGGATACATAAAGCCGTTCATTCGTGGTCATTCCCCCATAGAAGCCCTTTGGCTTCCTTAATCCCTCATTTAACAATCTCATTATTTGTCCGACCCCCACAATTGTTGGGCCTTCCCTGATTTCAAAGGGGGTACCCTCCGTGAGAGAATTCTCAAAAATTTCAGGAGACACCACTATAATTTCTGCATCAACTATATCACCGGGATAAACAATATCCTTATTTAAGAAAGTTTGCTGCCCCGAAGATTGCATTTCAATAAAATAAAACTTGACCTGCGAACGATATCCTGATTTAACTGGTGTTCTGCGCCCACCTTCAGCCGTAGTCTTATACTCTAATCTTGCTATGAAATCTGGCTGACTTTTCATGATGATCTTAATTCAATATTATTGTCAGGTAGTAGTCCCTTTACAATTTGAAATCTCCAAGAACAGGCTGCAGTCCCTTTATCTGCTCAGGCCACTCGCTTTGCCATGGATAAACATTACTCTTTGTAGGATAAATGCATTGCAGTAGCGGAAATAGCGTCCCACTATAATATTGTAACGCCTGACCAACATAAGCTTCATAATAATCTTTATCCACTTCCAAGAAATAGCAATCATATCCTCCTATTAGGCCTGAATAATATTGGCCCGCGTGATAAACTACCCCGTTCTTTATTTCCTCAGCAATGCTATTAATAATTGAATGAATGAGGTCCAGTTTAAGCCCGACAATAATAATCTCCGCATGTTGATAGCTGTGAAACAGGCCCACAGAATAACCAAATCCTGGTCCTTGCTCATCTCCTAGAACCTTGATAACATGCCATCCGCATACAGTTATATCGTCAGCGAGTTTCTTTTGAGACTCAGTAACATTACCCATAAGTCAAATATAATATTTTACAAATATTGCGATGCAAATATTAGGGTTCTCAAGAAAAAACGTATCATACCGCATCATACAGTGTTATTAGTGCCTATAATATCCCCAAGTGAACATGAAATTTGGTCACTACACCATTAATGACCAGATTAGCAACCAAAAACCGGCTACTAAAGCAAACAAAAGCCCTAAAAAAGCCAACCCCTCAATGAGAAACCCCACCACCACCGCACAAATCCCGCCACACCAGTAGGCCCCTACTTCCCAATACAAAACTTCGAAAATATAAAATCCAACAAATCCTCATTACTGACTTCACCCGTGATCTCCCCCAAATAATGCAAACACCTCCGTATATCCGAAGACAATAAATCCCCCGGCAACTCCGAATCGAGCCCATTCCTAATATCAATGAGCGACCGTTCCACTTCCTGCAATGCACTATAGTGCCTCGCATTCGTCACCACCACATCTTCCGTTCGAATATCCCCACTGGTAACCAAGTCGGACAAGCGTTGTTTCAAAGCCTCGACGCTAACGGGGTCCTGGGCGCTGATCCGAAGCAACCCCGGAAGCAAAACAGAAGAGGAAGAAATATCATCCTTATTCCCCACCAACACAAACGACTTGCCTTTCGATTCCAGGCTGGCAGCCGTCTGTTGGATATCTGCCAGTACGCCGGGAACATCGGTGGAAGATAGATCAAACAGATACACCACAATATCCGCCGAGTCCATGGCCGCCATGGATCTTTCAATGCCGATACTTTCAATCACATCAAGCGTATGGTCCCGGATACCTGCCGTATCTACTAAACGAAAAAGGATACCGTTTATATTCAAGACCTCTTCAATAGTATCACGGGTAGTACCGGCAATATCACTGACAATGGCCCGGTCCTCACTGAGAAGGGTATTGAGTAGGGTAGATTTGCCCGCGTTGGGTCTGCCGACAATGGCTACTTTCACGCCGTTCTTTATGACGTTGCCCAGTTGGAATGATTTCAGGAGGTGGCCGGTGGTCTGTAGGGCTTCATTAATCAATTGATAAAAGGCAGACCGGTCGGCAAACGCTACGTCTTCCTGGGAAAAGTCCAGCTCCAGTTCTATGAGTGCGGAAAAACGGATCAGTTGTTCCCTGAGCGCCTTTAATATCTGGGAAAACCCTCCCCTGATATTGGTCAATGCGGTATGGTGGGAGGCGGCCGTATTACTGGCTATCAGGTCGGCCACCGCTTCAGCCTGGGTAAGGTCCATCTTCCCATTGAGGAAAGCTCTTTGGGTGAACTCCCCTGGCCTTGCCATACGGGCTCCCTTTCTGATACATGCCTGAATGACCTGTTGCTGCACATAAGCCGAGCCATGACAGGACAATTCTACCACGTCTTCTCCCGTATAGGACCGGGGTCCTTTGAACAGCGCAACCACCACTTCATCCAGGATCGTCTCGCCCTCCTTCAAAAAACCAATGTGTAATGTATTAGGCTCTTGCTGCATGATGCTCTTCGACGAAAACAGTTGATCCGTAACCGACCATGCCGCCTTGCCGCTGAGGCGTATAACTCCTATTGCGCCAATCCCCGGAGGAGTTGACAGCGCCACAATGGTATCATCCCACCCTCCCAAATTACCAGCCATAGTTATTGCTTATACTGCAAAGAACGGAAAAAGGAGGGATATGGGTCGCTCCATCCCTCAAACAAAGGTCAGCCGCAGGGGTCCATTGTCAAAAAATAAAAGAGGCCGGAATAGGAATAAACCGGCCGTTTACAGCATGTTTAATAAATGAAAAAAACGCAAAATTAACCTTATGAAAACCATATATATAGAGAACGGACTCTTATGACAAGCAACTCTCCAGAGTTAAAAAATGGGGCCCGAATTAGACAAAACCGGCCCCTGGTATGCCTCAGCGTTACAATACTGCCGTAACCTCTTTAGTGGGGGCCTGGTCCACCAACACATATTTTTTTACTCCGTTAATAGTCATCTCGTCTAAAACCCCGATCAATTGTTTATAGTCAACATCAGCGTTCGGTTTAATAATAATCACCAAACTATCCCGGGTGAAAAGTCGGCTATGGTCTAGCTTCTCGTGCTTGGCGATGATCAGGTCCCTCAGCGAGGGTGTCTTATCCAGGAACACTTCCTGCATGGGATGTAGCCCTGGTTTTCCTTCCTCATACCGTATTGATTTTTCACCCGGATACACCGTAATCGTCGCATCCGTAGCCGTCTGAGTGGAGTCCCCGTTCGGTTTATCCGGCATATTCAGTCGCATAGCCGTAGCATGCGTAAGCGTAGTAGTATACAAAAAGAAGGAAATTAAAATAAAGCCAAGATCAACCATCGGCGTAAGGTCTACCCTTAAGGAGTGCCTGATTTTTCCGGAAGTAAGGTTAACGTCTGCCATGTTTTTGATTTATATCTAAGATGCCAAAACGACCATTTTCCATAAAATATCAAAAGATATTTTTAAAACACGTACTTATACGGATTCCATCCTTGTATAAATTAGGACTCCAACCAATAATATGACACACAAGAAATCAAAACTTATTATCCCATTTTCATAACAATTAATACTATGAATCACCTAAAAGAAAATCACATTAAGAAAATGGCCAAAGCAGAAACACAACAGGAATGCGCCTTTTCAGAAAAACAGTATGGCTCCAAGAATATAGTACCAGGAAGGAAAGGAAAAGAAGCATTCAAAACAAACCAACACCCAGGGGGATTACAAAGGGGGCGCCCACGCCCCCCTTTGTAGCGACGCAAAGATGTTTTTTTTGGGCCAGCCTAAGTTCTCCCAAAAAGGCTGGCCAAAAAAAACGGCCCCACCTAGAAAGGTGGGGCCTTGATATTTAAAAGTACTTACTCTCTGGGATCATTCATCCGGCATCTGGAAGGTAATCTTCTGACGACGGAAGGCCTTTACTTTACGGCCATTTTGTTGGGCAGGTGTCCAGTGGGGCCCGCGGCGAATAGCATTTACGGCTATTTCTGCCAGCTTAGACCCTTGCATGGTCATCGCCGTTACATCGCTCACGGCTCCTTCCTTGTCCACAATGAACTGAACCTCGCAGGTACCGCTTTTACCTTCGTCCTGCAGCTCGTCCATATGAGACGTGATGGTTTGCCTTACATATTCGTTCCACTTGGCATCACCGCCTGGGAACGTTGCTTCAATTTCCACTTTGGTAAATACCTTGTTGTCATCGTCTGCAGGGGCGCTTACGACCTTGCTATCCACGTCAACCTTAGGGGGATTCACCACATCGGGAGCTTTCAGACCGGCCTGATCGATATGACCGATGGTCGTATTATCCAGGTCTTCCTGCTTTTTCACTTCCTTCTTTTCATCAGGCTTATCCACGATTTTGGGAGGAGTAAAGCTTTTGATTTCAATTTTAGGAGGTTCCACCTTTGGAGGAGGGGGGGGAGGAACAACGGGGGGAGGCTTGGGAGCATCCTTTACATCCATCAGGTTTACATCTGCAACGACAACCTGATGTTTACCCCTATAGTTCTCGTAAGCCTTGGCGATTAGAATCCCGCCAATCAGAAAGATACCAGCCAGGCCGGTAATGATCAGCGCCAACCGCAGGCGCCTATTATACTCTTTCCGAAGCCGGTACGCGCCGTAATCTTTGTTCATATGCTCGAAAATGATATCGAGAATATCGGCGGTTAATATTTTATTCGCTTCCATGAATCACCAATTTAATTATTTGATACCGTTGGCTTCTTCTGTTTTTTGCACCAGGGCGTATTCATCCGGGCGTACAGTAACCATCGCGTATTTTTGAATATCGTTAATGGTCATTTCATCCAGCAGGTCAACCGTATCCTTATAGGTGGCGTCCTGATCAGGCTTGATGATGATCACTAACTTATCTTCCGGAGTGCGTCCTTTCTTGTCCAGGATCTTATCCCGGATCCCTTTAAGATTGGTTACCTGCAATTTAGTAGGATCGTCCCCTTCATAGTAATACACCTGGTCTGCTTTGCCGAGAATAATGGTGAAGGCCCCTGATTTCGCCGCCTCGTTCTGCTCCTCAGGCTTAGCGGTTTCATCCGGCATATTCAGCTTCATCGCGGTGGGTGAACTCATGGTGGTAGTGAACATGAAGAAGGTGATCAAAAGGAAGCCAAGATCCACCATAGGGGTTAAATCCACCCTGGTAGTATGCTTCTTCGATTTTTTCACCCCTGGCCCTTTCTTACCACCTGATTTCACTTCTATCTCTGCTGCCATAGTCGTGTGTTTAAAAATGCATTAAAAAATTATATATCCGAACCCTTCGGCGTTACTTTTTGTTCCTTTGCTCATACAAAGCCGTACCCGGAGGTGCATCCGACATGGAAGTCACCAGTTTGAACCGGAACACCTTGTTATCGGTGAAAGCGCGAAGTACTTCCTTAAAATTGGGGTACTTGGCAGAATTGTCTCCCTTTACGAGGACATTTTCAGGTTTCGATCCTCCGTTCGAGCTAATCAGACCGGCTACCCAGGTTCTAAGCTCATTATGAGCGGAATCTATGGTGGGGATGCCCGGCTGCTTAAAGGCTTTTATCTCATCTGGAGAAACGTCCAGCAATGATTTCAGCTCGGAGAAAGGAACGCCCACTCCTGATTGAACAACTCTGATGAAGTTCTTTTTTTCGGCTGGAGTCAACCCCAGGCCCTGCTGGGTCGAAATATAGTCTACCAGGTCAGCGGCTTTTTGATCGTCAGAATAGGTAAAAAATACCCTTCCATCCTTGTCAAACAGCACCTGAAAGGCATTTTTATCCGGAACAGGGTCAGAAGAAACCGATGCCGGCGTCGCAACCTTTACTGCTTCGTCTGGCTTGAACTTGGTCGCCAGCATGAAAAAGGTTAACAGGAGGAATGCTACATCACACATGGCGGTCATATCCACATTCGTGCTTTTCCTCGGAATTTTAGCTCTTCCCATTATCTGGTTTTTAACTTATAAATAAATAAGATGCTTATTTTCCATTTTTCCATAAAAAAAGATCAACTTTTTTTATGGGGGCTACTACTTGTAGTTGGAAGCAAAGCTCTGGGTCAGCGTAAAACCAGATTCGTCAATACCGTAGGTAATGCTATCGATGCGGGTAGTGAATACGTTGTACATGATAATGGAGATAGCGGAAGTACCGATACCTAATGCTGTGTTATACAATGCTTCAGAGATACCTTTTGCCAGTTCATTCGCGGCGCTTGAACCTGCGCTGTCTCCCAGGGAGGCAAAGGCGGTGATCATCCCGATTACCGTTCCCAGCAGACCGATCAGGGTAGCTACGGAGGCAATCGTAGACAGGAATACCAGGTTCTTTTCCAGCATCGGCAGTTCCAGCGCGGTAGCTTCTTCTACTTCCTTCTGGATAGTCAGGACTTTCTGCTCGGTATCCAGTTCGCTGTTTCCAATCATATCCTTGTACTTGCGCAAACCGGCTTTCATTACGTTTCCAACAGAACCCTGTTGTTTATCGCATTCCTGCAGTGCTGCGTCTACATTCTTGTTGGCTAAGTGATATTGAACTTTGCGTACAAAATCGGCAATACTTCCTTTACCCAGCGCCTTTCCGATGGTCAGGAAGCGTTCGATAACAAACACAATGACTGTCAGAAGAAGCGTAATCAGAATTGGAACAATGGGACCGCCTTCATGCATTCTACCCATCCAGTTTGCTCCTTTTCCGTTAACGAAATTGCTGCTTGCACCCAATACAAAAGCGTAGAACGATACCCCGACGATTAAGCAAATCACAGGCGCAATCCAGGAAATGGAGTTGCCGGAATTTTTTGCTTGCACGGACGTTCCGGCTTTTGCAGCAGTTGTACTTGCAGCGGTTACAGTTGATTTAGTTTCAGCCATGATCTTTGTTTTTTCAATGTTGATGAAATGATGAAAAATTGATTTAGTACAGCAATGCTAAGGAAAAAACTTTTTTAATGAACAAAAAGCAAAAACAAAAATTTTTCAAGGAGTCTGGAAAGTTAACAAAATAATTGTCACAGCCAACGAACATAGATTATTTTTTTCTAAATTGTCAACCGCCCCTGGGCCTCTGGCCTGACAAGTTTAAGATACCAGTCATCTGCTTTTGGGGCCTCTTGTCCAATCTCTTATCTGGAAACATTCTCATTCCATAATTTCAGCCCTTTATTATTTTTTTGCTTCCAAGCAACCGTCAATACTAGGATTTACCCGGTTTTATGGTCTAAAATTAACCAAAACGAAAGAGACAACATGAAGAAATTGTTTTTATCCTCCGCCGTTGCCCTGTTATGCATTGTGGGGATGCATTCCAATGCCCAAAACAAAAAGGAGCCGGCGAAAGCTTCTACTGAAACACCCCCCAAACCTGGGGCTGCGCCCAAAGATGCCGGCGATCACAAGACGGCCCCTAAGCCTTATAAGGAAATAATAACGGACAAAGCCATTTCGAAATCCGGACTTTTCACCGTTCACAAAGTGGACGACAAATGGTATTTCGAAGTCCCCGATTCCATGCTGGGACGTGAATTTATGGCCATCACCCGTTACTCCAAGACCCCGGGAGGGGGCGGCATATATGGGGGTGAAGAAGCCAACGAGGCCACGATGCGCTGGGAGAAAGGTCCTGACAATAAGCTATTTCTGCGCACCATCTCATTGATCAGCGTAGCCAAGGACAGCACCGAACCCATATTCAGGGCTGTCCGGAACTCTTACCTCGACCCGATAGCTGCCGCATTCGATATCAAAGCTTTCGGCCCCGATTCATCCAGCAGCGTTATTGAAGTAACGGATTTCTTTAAGGGAGATAACCAGGTGGTCTCTATCGACCCCAATTCCAAGCGCAGGTTCAACCTGAGTATGTTATTCGGAGACCGTTCCTATATTGAAACCATCAACACCTATCCCATTAACACGGAGATCAGGACCATTAAAACTTTCTCGTCCGCCCCCGCACAGCCGAATCCCTTTGCTCCTGCTACAGGAAGAGCTTTCCCGGCAGCCAGTGACGCGGGCGCTGTTACGTTCGAAATCAACACCTCCCTCCTGCTTCTGCCGAAAGTGCCTATGAAGAAACGCCTGTTTGACCCCCGGGTGGGTTTCTTTGCGGATGACTACACCGTATATAGTGATGAACAGCAGAAAGTAGACGAATCCACCTTTATCACCCGCTGGAGACTGGAACCCAGGGACGAGGACACGGATAAGTTTAAAAGGGGAGAGCTGGTGGAACCCAAGAAGCAGATCGTCTATTATATAGACCCCGCCACCCCTACCAAGTGGGTCCCTTATCTGATCGCAGGAGTCAATGACTGGAATAAGGCCTTTGAACAGGCTGGCTTCAAAAACGCCATCGTGGCCAAGGAGTGGCCGAAAAACGACAGCACCATGAGCCTGGAAGACGCCCGTTATTCCGTGATCCGGTACTTCGCTTCAGACATAGAAAACGCGTATGGTCCGCAAATACACGATCCCCGCACCGGAGAGATCCTGGAAAGTCATGTCGGCTGGTATCATAATGTAATGAAGCTGCTCCATGACTGGTATTTTATACAGGCTGCCGCCGTCGATCCCAGGGCCAGGAGCATGAAATTTGACGATACCCTGATGGGCAATCTCATCCGGTTCGTTTCCTCACATGAAATAGGACATACTATCGGCCTTCGTCACAATATGGGAGCCAGCAGCACCGTCCCGGTAGAAAAACTCAGGGATAAGGCCTTTGTGGAGGCCCACGGCCATACGCCTTCGATTATGGACTACGCCAGGTTTAACTATGTAGCCCAGCCTGAAGACGGCATTACAGAGGCGGGATTGTTTCCGAGGATCGGTGATTATGACAAATGGGCCATTGAATGGGGATATAAACCCATCCTGGACACCAAAGATGAAGAAGCCGACAAGAAGGTCCTCAACCGTTGGATCATAGACAGCATAGGCGCTAATCCACGCCTGTTTTTCGGTACGGAAACCAATCCTTATGATCCCAGGGAACAAACAGAAGATCTTGGGGATAATAATATGAAGGCCAGTGCCTACGGCATTAAGAACCTGAAGCGCATCATTGTTAAATTGCCGGAATGGACGAAAGAAGAAGCGAACACTTACGACAATCTGGAAGAAATGTACCAGCAATTGTTCATACAGTATTCCCGCTATAATTACCACGTCCTCAAAAACATCGGGGGCATCTATGAAACCCCGAAAAGCGTTGAACAGACCGGAGACGTATACGTTCCTACCCCAAAGGCCAGGCAGCAGGAGGCAGTTACTTTTTTAAACGACCAACTATTCGCAACACCGACCTGGTTGCTGGATAAGAATATCCTTAACAAATTTTCCAATCCCGTTTCCGAATCTATCAGCGACTTACAGGACAATCTGCTCGGGTCATTATTGTCTTCCGGCAGGCTGGAGAGGCTGATCATCTCCGGGAACAGGACTACCGATCCCTATACACTGTCCGAGCTCTTTTCTGACCTGAACAAGGGCATCTGGAGTGAACTGGGCACGGGCAAGCCCATTGATAATTACAGGCGTAACCTGCAAAAGAGCTATCTGGAGCACATGACCGCTCTGCTTAATGCACAAAGCGCCCCCTCCATCAGTTTCAACGGAGGAAGGATCACCATATCCGCCGGTGAAGACCCGATGAAGTCCGACATACCTTCTGTTGTTCGTGGCAACCTCGTTAGTCTCAGAGCCAGGATGAAAGCAGCCATCCCCGGCACTTCCGATACCATGACCCGGTATCACCTCCAGGACCTGGTCGAAAGGATCGACCGTGCATTGGACCCCAGGAAATAAAAGAAATCAGCATAAAATAAAAGAGGCCGTCCGGGACAGGACGGCCTCTTCTATTTTTATATAGACAAGGGCTTATTCATATCTTAATGCCACAATCGGATCGAGCCTTGCCGCTTTCAAGGCCGGGTAAAGGCCCGCAATCAGTCCGGTGGCTGAGCAGATGATGATCCCCCCCAGGGCCCAACCCCAGGGCACTACAAAGCCTGTTTTCAGGAAGGAAGCGAATAGGTTCCCTACAAGTACACCCAGCAGAATGCCAAAACAAGCGCCAAGGAGGCTGATCAATATACTTTCCATAAGGAACTGGGCCCGGATAGTCCCCTTTTTGGCCCCCAGGGACTTGACAAGTCCAATCTCTCTCGTCCGCTCGCTCACGGCTACCAGCATGATATTCATCAGGCCTATGGCCGCCCCTACCAGGGTGATAATACCGATGAACATAGCGGCTATTGCCACGTATGACAACACTCCCTTTAGCTGCTCAGCCAGGCTGTCGCTGCGGTCGATGTAGAAATTATTGCTCTCCGTCGCACGCAGGTTTCGTACCACCCTGAAGTCGCCCGTAGCTTCCCCGATAGCCGCGTCCATCAGCTTGATATCCCTTACGGTGACACTCAGGTTCAGTGACGAGGAAGAGCCTTGATAGACCTGGCGCACATTATTCAGGGTCGTGATCACAATATTGTCCAGGCTCAGGAAGGAACTTGCCCCCTTGGATTCGAGCACCCCGATCACCCTATATCGTTCGCCCCCCACATGAATAATGCTGTTCTCTGCGACATTCCATTGGTCTCCGAACAATTTTGTCGCTACATCCATCCCCAGGATGGCGACATTTCTTCCCGTCTCCAGGTCCAGTTCTGAAAAATTACGGCCAAAGGCTAAGGTATAACCGCTGCTGAACAGGTAATTCTCGTCCCCCCCGAGTACCCGCACCGTGGGATTGGTTTTGCGGGAGTTATAAAATATGGTGGCATTCCCATTCCCCATCTGGGAAACACTCACCGCAGCAGGAAAATGAAATCTTGCTTTGAACGCTTCCGCCTGGCGGAAAGTGATGGCCTGGCCTTCCTGTGATTTTTTTACTTTGCCCGCTTCCTTGCGGGAAGTCTTTTTGACATTTCCGTCATCGTCGCCTCCTCCGAAGAATTCGCGCTCCCGGTAGTGGATGATAAAAGTGTTGGCGCCCAGAAGGGTAAAATTCTCGAAGATGCTATTGTCCATAGCTTCAATAGCCGTCATGATGCCAATGAGGGCCATGATCCCGAGGGCAATAATAGCCACAGTGATACCGGTTCTCAACCGGTTACTGCGAACGGTGCGAAGAGAGAGTAAAAAGGTATCCGTGAACTTCATTGGAGGGAATCTTCCTTAAATATAGCAATTCCCCAATAAAGAGGGCCTTAGCCTGTCGCCAAATCACATCAAAAGAACAGCTGCCAATTGAGCAGCAGGTCATAAGGAACCGTTCCCAGCAGGATAATCAGCACCACCAGGCCTACAAGGCCAATTTTCAATCCTTTGCTGATCGGGGCCATGACGGGCTCTCCTTCCTTGAAGTACATGGCCTGTATCAGGCGGAAATAGTAGTAGACGCTCACCGCTGCGCATAATACAGCAAAGATCGTCAGGTAGAATTGCAAAAGTCCGCCCATTTTCACCAGCGAGGCCAGCATGAAATATTTCCCCAGGAAGCCGCCCGTGAGGGGAATGCCTGCCAGTGATAAAAGACAGATGGTCGTCGTAAGGGCAACCAGGGGTTCTTTTTTAGCCAGGCCGTTGAACCCCTCAAAGGAGTGGTCGGACATTTTGCTCAACAGGGCAAAAACCCCGATGGTAGCCAGGCAATAAGAAGCCGTATATATCAGGAATCCATTTTGACCCAGTTCATTATGCGTATAGATGGCGATCAGGATGAACCCCGCTTGTGCGATGCTTGAATAGGACATCATGCGTTTGGCACTTTGCTGAAAGACGGCCGTAAGATTACCGATCAGAAGAGTCAGTGCGATGACTACTGCCATCGCCGTACCCCAGGAAGCCTCCATACTGGAATAGCCTTGTGCAAAGAATCGATAAAACGCCACAAACGCGCCCACCTTTACGATGGTCGCCATAAACGATGTAAATACGGTAGGCGCTCCATCGTATACGTCCGGGGTCCAGAAATGGAAGGGGGCGGCGGAAACCTTGAAACCGAGGGCCACCATCAACAGGATGATACCCACTGAAGACAGCACCGTAAGGTGGCTCATCAGCATGCCAAAAGGCAATGGGGGCGGAACGAGCCCGAAAGAACCCGTATCTCCGTAAATGAAGGTGATACCGAGGAGCATGATTCCCGTAGAAAAGGAACCCATCAGGAAGTATTTCAGGGACGCTTCGTTGCTCTTCAGGTTCTTTTTGTCAGCGCCCGTCAATATATACAGGGGAATGGACATCACTTCTATTCCCAGGAACAGCATAAGCATGTTGTTGTAAGCAGCGGACAGGCAAACCCCCGTAAGGACAAAAAAGATCAGCGCGTAATAATCAGATCCGTTCTTTCCTACCGCTTCTATGTCCCTTCCGGACAATAGGAAATAGAACAGCGTAGCCACCAATATAATGGAAATGAACAATTGATTGAATGGGGTGAAGCTCAGCATATTGTTAAAGCTGGAATGGGTGATCACCACGTTACTAACGTCACCGATATTACCCAGCAATAATACAAGCATGCCTGCAATAGCGATATAAGTAGCCAGGCCGTTTTTTTTCAGGACGACGCCGCTAAACATCATCACTATGCCCCAGATGGTTGACAGTATAAGTACGTTCATGTTCTAGTTCCGGATGGGCTTTACTTTGAGAATTATATATATTGTGCGATAATGGAGTGAACCGTATCCTGCGTCATTTTGAACAATGGTTCAGGGTATACCCCAAACACAATGATGAGGATAGTGATCCCAGCCAGAATCAACTTTTGATTCAGGGACAAATCGGTGATGGTCCGGGTCAGGCTATTCTCTTTCCCGTAAATCACTTTCTGAACCATCCTGAGTGTATATACTGCGCCCAGAATGATGCTTAAGCCCGCAAAGGCCATATACCAAACATTGAAATGATATAATCCATCGAACATCAGGAATTCCCCGATGAAGGCATTTGTCAGAGGGAGCGCCACATTCGCCAGGGACATGATCACCAGCATAATGGCGAGGCCCGGGGCTTTAATGGCCAGCCCACCCAGTTCACTCATCTTGCGGGTGCCCAGCTTCTGTTCTATCGCATCGACCACGATCCATAACCCGATGATATTAATCCCGTGATTGAAGAGTTGAACCATGACCCCCTGCAGCCCGATCCCGTTCACTGTAAACACGGCTGCGCACATCAGGCCGATATGGGCAATGGAGGAGTAGGCTACCATCCTTTTCAGATCGTCCTGCCTCATGGCAATCAGGGAAGCATAGACCATTCCTACCACCGATAGTCCTATCACAATATTCTCATAGTGATGAACGGCCTCCGGAAAGATGGGGAGCACCCACCTGATCACGCCCAGCAATCCCATTTTTACCATGACCCCGCTGAGGATCATCGTCACTGAAGTCGGTGATTGCTCGTATGTATCGGGCTGCCAGGTATGTAAAGGGAAAATGGGCATTTTAATGGCAAAGGCCACGAAAAACAGCCAGAACAGAACATCCTGCTGGCCTGCACTCAATTTCATCCTATAAAACGAAGCCAGGGAAAAAGACCCTTCCGGGTTAAGTGTATGGAGATACAACAAGCCAATCAGCATCAATAAAGAGCCGACAAAGGTGTATATGAAAAATTTAAACGTCACCGCTATCCTCCGTTCCCCTCCCCAACCCGAAGACAGGAAATACACGGGGATCAGGGCCAGTTCCCAGAAGAAATAGAAAAGCAATCCGTCTGTCGCCAGGAATACGCCCATCAGGCCCGCCTGGGAAAACAACAAAAGCCCGTAGTAAGCGGAAGGATTCTTATAGGTATTATTATAGGTGGCGACCAGGACCAATACCAGGGATACGCCTGTTAACAAAACCAGGATGGCGCCCATGCCGTCGATCGATATGGAAAAGGAAGCGCCCAGGTCAGACAACCAATCCGCTGTGAATGTGCGCATGGATGGCGCCTTCTCCACCGTAGCGGCAATAGAGATGCCAAGCGTCGCGATGGCGGAAAGCAGGGACCAGATCTTAGCCGTATTCCCATTTTTTAAGAAGAAGGTCAAGCCTCCTGTCACGAGCGGAATCAATATGAGTAACAATGCTAACATAATGCCTACCTGTATTTTATAAGAAGATTTGGACTATTATCAGGACTACGACCCCAATCACCATCAATAAGATGTAAGCGCCTACTTGTCCGCTTTGGAGCAACCGGATCTGACGGCTTCCGTATTGGACGGCCTTTCCAACGCCATTCACCAGCCCGTCAAGGCCAAGTCTTTCTACCACATTATTCAGAAAACCGGCCAGTGCATTCAGGGGTTTTACAATGACGGCGTCATATAGTTCGTCCACATACCATTTGTTCTCCAGAATTTTCGCAAAACCGGTAGCTTCCTTTGCATCAGCCGAACTGTAACCCCGGAACTTCCTCCAGGCCCAAACCGATACCCCCAGGATGAGTAGGAGGCTCACGATTGTTAACACCCATTCCGTGGCTGGTGGGGGACTCACAGAGGCTACGAGCAATTCCGAAGAAGCAAACACGGGGCTAAGGAACTTCTCCAATACATGTGCATTGGGCGCTATGTATTCGGGAATACCTAAAAACCCACCGAGCGCCGCCAGGATGGCCAGCACAATCAATGGGCCAGTGATAGCCGCCGGGCTCTCGTGCAGATGGTGCTCCTGGTCATGGGTTCCCCGGAACCCACCCAGAAAGGTAAGGGTATAAAGGCGGAACATATAAAAGGCGGTAAATAAAGCCCCAAGGAGTCCGACAACGTACAAGACCGGGTTATGCGCATAGGCGTGAGACAGGATCTCGTCCTTGGAAAAGAATCCTGAAAAGGGGAAAATTCCCGCGATGGCCACACATCCTATAAAGAAGGTCCACCGGGTAACGGGCATGAATTTTTTCAATCCGCCCATTTTCCGGATGTCCTGTTCCCCACCCATCGCATGGATCACACTTCCTGCTCCGAGGAACAGTAAAGCCTTGAAGAAGGCATGCGTCATGACATGGAAAACGGCGCCGGTATAGGCTCCCACACCAAGGCCCAGGAACATATATCCCAGTTGGCTGACCGTGGAGTAAGCCAGTACCTTTTTAATATCATTCTGCTGAATGGCAATCGTAGCCGCCAGGATGGCCGTACATAAACCGATGACGGCAATAACCCCTTGCGTAGCAGGGGCCAGGGTATACATGATATTGCTGCGGGCAATCATATAAATACCCGCAGTAACCATGGTCGCGGCATGGATCAGGGCGGAAACCGGAGTCGGGCCGGCCATGGCGTCCGGCAACCAGGTATAGAGCGGGATTTGAGCCGATTTGCCGGTAGCCCCGATAAATAACAGGAGCGTGATACCTGTCATAACCGAAGGAGATGAACCCTGTACATGGGCAAAGACTTCTGAGTAATTCACCGAGCCGAACTGGAAAAGGATCCAGAATATACCGATTAGGAAAGCCAGGTCGCCAATGCGGTTCATGATAAAGGCTTTCCTGGCCGCATAATTATAGTCGTTATTGGTAAACCAGAACCCGATCAGCAGATAGGAACAAAGGCCAACCCCTTCCCAACCGATAAATAAGATAACAAAGTTAGAGCCCAGGACCAGGAGCAACATGGAAAACACAAACAGGTTCAGGTAGGCAAAATATCGGGCATAATGCGGAGGCGCCTCTTCATTCATGTACGAGGCGGAATAGATATGGATCAAAAATCCGACCCCCGTAATGATTAACAGGAAGAGCGCAGACAATTGATCTACCTGAAAAGCAAAAGGGATATTCAACGTCCCGATATGAATGAAGTCAAACAACCTCACCGTCACAGGCATAAAACCTACGGCCCGGACTTCATTGAAAATAAGGACGCTTACCACAAAGGAAGCCAGAATGGTTGCGCTGCCAACTATGCTCGTCAAAGACTTGGGCATTACCTTCCGTCCAAGACCATTGATCAGGAACCCGATCAGCGGGAATAACGGGACTAAGTAGACTAATTGACTCATATATAGATCCTGGTGCTAATGTTTCAAACGATTCAAAAAGTTCACGTCCACAGAATGCGTATTGCGGTACATCATAACGATGATCGCCAGTCCCACACTTACTTCCGCTGCTGCCACCACCATAATGAAAAACACGAACAACTGCGCCTCAGTCCCGACAGTGGAGGCCACCACGTGGCGCTCGACCGATTCCAGGTAGTGCATTTTCGAGAATGCTACCAGCAACAGGTTCACCGCATTCAACATCAGTTCAATACACATGAATATAATGATGGCGTTGCGCCGCGTAAGCACGCCGATGACTCCGATGCAAAAAATGACGACGGCTAAGAATATATAATAGTTAATAGGCATATCCGCTTTGTTTAATTCTTTTTTCCAATGACCACCGCTCCCACCATTGCACTTAAGAACAATACGCTGCTGACTTCAAAGGGCAGCACATAGTCTTTGAACAATACCTGACCCAGATTTTCAATCAGGCCGATGGAGCCGCCACCCGTCTGGGCAATCTTATTCCGCAATTCTGTTTCTCTAAGTGCTGCGATCAAAACAAGCAATAAGCATCCACCCGCAACCACACCAGCCAGTTGCAGCCACTTGTTTTTCTGGGGTTCCGCATCCGCATTTAAGTTCATCAGCATGATGACGAACAGGAACAGGACCATGATCGCCCCCGCATAGACAATGATGTTCACTATGGCCAGGAACTGCGCATTCAACAGGATGTAATGCCCGGAAATGGACATAAAAGCGATGATCAGCCATAGGACACTGTATACCGGATTCTTCCGGGTAATAACCATCAGAGCACTGAAAACGGTCAGGATAGAAAGGATCCAAAATAATATTTGCGTGATGCTCATCTTCTTTTATTCAGATTTTATTGTCGTTGGATTTTATGCAGTGGTAGGCCTGTGCTTTCCCTTGGCTTCTTCGTATGCTTCGGGCTGCGTCTTGGGATCTGGTATTAATAATTCTTCCTTGTTATAAATAAATCCTTTGCGTTGATAATTAGCCGGGGCAAAAGTTTCCGAAAGATAGATCGCGTCCTTGGGGCAGGCTTCTTCACATAACCCGCAAAAAATACAACGAAGCATGTTAATCTCATAGCGCGCCGCGTATTTTTCTTCCCGGTAGAGGTGCTCTTCCCCGGTCTTACGTTCAGCAGCCTCCATGGTAATAGCCTCCGCCGGGCAAGCTACGGCGCAAAGTCCGCAAGCAGTGCAGCGCTCACGTCCCTCCTCGTCCCTGTTCAACACCTGTACGCCGCGGAAAACCGGGCTGAAAGGGCGTTTCACTTCGGGATAATCGATGGTCACCTTCTTTTTCCAGAAATGACGTAGCGTAATGGCCATGCCCTTGGCTATATTCCATATATAGATCCTCTCCACCCAGGTCATGGGCTTTCGGTCTACTGATTTTGCATGATTCGTGAGTGCTTGCATAATAACTTATTTTTTTAACCACAATATCACCGCCCCTGTAACGACCATATTAATCAACGCCAGGGGGATCAATCCTTTCCAACCCAGGTTCATGAGCTGGTCGTACCTGAAACGGGGGACGGTCCACCGAATCCACATGAATATAAATATGAAAATGACAGTCTTAATAAAAAAGGCGGCGCCGCCCAATATAGCGGCCAGATTCGGGTTCATCGCATCGGTGTGCACGAAAGGGATATGATATCCTCCGAAGAAAAGGGTGGCCATGATAGCGCTGCTGATGAACATGTTGATATACTCCGCAAACAGGTAAAAGCCCAGTTTCATAGAGGAGTATTCCTGGTGGTACCCGAAGTTCAATTCGTTTTCCGCCTCAGACAGGTCAAAAGGAGTACGATTACACTCGGCCAGGGCACAGACAAAAAATACCAGGAAACCGATGGGCTGAACGACGATATTCCAATACCCCTGGTGTACCTGTTGTTCAACGATCGTCCTCAAACTTAAGGAGCCTGTGACCATGAGCAACGCAATCAGGGAAAGGCCCATAGCCAGTTCATAGGAAATGATCTGGGACGCTCCCCTGATAGCGGAAATAAGGGAAAATTTATTATTCGACGCCCAGCCCCCCATCATGATCCCGTAAACCCCCATACTAACGACTCCGAATACATAAAGGATGCCTATGTTGATGTCTGCGATCTGCAACGAAACAACCCGGCCAAACAGGTGCAGGGGAGTGGACCAGGGGACCACGGCACTCGTCATCATGGCGGTCATCATCGCCAGGCAGGGGCCCAGGATGAATAAAAATTTATTAGAACTGCTGGGGAAGATCTCCTCCTTCATGAACAGTTTCAGACCATCGGCCAGCGGTTGAAATATCCCACCGGGGCCCGCCCTGCTGGGACCGCGCCGGTCTTGCATAAAAGCCGCCACCTTACGCTCACCCCATGTCGAGTACATAGCAACGCCCAGGGAAACCGAAACGATCACTATGATCAGTATCAGTTTTTCCACTAGAAATATCCAATCAATAACTAAAAGGTGCATATTCCGAATTTAATAATACGCTGTTTTTATTTGCCGTCCTTGCCGTTGAAATTATCCGAATGGGCGGGACCAGGCAACAGGGACAGATCAATATCCGGCTTGTTGACCCCGCTCACACTATGGATATCCATCAGCAAACGGGGGTTTTTACCCATGACTTCGGGCAACGTTTCCTGCGGCTTGTGCACACCTACATAGTGATTGGCAGAAATAACGGAGTGACGGTCAACATGAGTGGGTCCTTCGATAACCCAATCGCTGCTTTTCTTGCGCTCAAACCGGCAATCATTGCATATCCAGTCTTCCACTTCCCCGTATTGATCCTTTCGCGCCGTCACACGGAACACTTCGTCTCCCCTATACCAGAGATTTACCTTCCCTGCGCACTTAGGGCAATCCCGGTGTGCGTCTACGGATTTAAGGAACCATACCCGGTTCTTAAACCTGAACGTACGGTCTGTCAGAGCCCCTACGGGACAAACGTCAATGACGTTCCCAATGAAATCATTATCCAGGGACTTTTCGATATAAGTAGCGATCTCCACGTGATCTCCCCTCTCCAGTATGCCGTGTACGCGGCGATCGGTCAATTGGTCGGCAGTATATACACAACGGAAGCACATGATGCACCTCGTCATATGCAGTTGAATGTAAGGTCCCAGGTTGTGCTTTTCGAACGTGCGACGGGGATATTCGTAGCGCGTTCCGCTGGCCCCATGCTCGTAGCTCAGGTCCTGCAATTGACACTCCCCGGCCTGGTCGCAGATGGGGCAATCCAGTGGATGGTTAATGAGCAGAAATTCAACAACCCCTTTGCGGGCGTCGATCACCTTTTCACTGGTAATATTTTTCACCACCATCCCATCCATGACCGTAGTACGGCAGGAGGCTACCAGCTTGGGCATCGGCCTTGGGTCAGCGGTGCTGCCTTGGGCTACTTCCACCAGGCAGGTTCGGCATTTACCGCCGCTGCCCTTCAGCTTGCTGTAGTAACACATGGCCGGAGGTACTACGTCTCCCCCAATGAGCCTGGCGGCGTTGAGGATGGTCGTACCCGCTTCCACTTCCACCGGGATGTTATCGATCGTTACCTTGAACATTTTTTTCTCATCGCTCATAACTACGTTGTTTTCAGCCGGATGGCCTAGTCTTATGCGGTTACTGGTAAAGGCCTTGGATCCGCGTAATGCGCCAACCCGTAATTACGGGTCAGACACAAGTCCGGATTTTCCACATGCCACTCAAATTCATCCCGGAAATGCCGGATGGCAGCCGCTACCGGCCAGGCCGCAGCGTCCCCCAAAGGGCAAATGGTATTTCCTTCGATCCTTCTCTGGATATCCCACAAAAGGTCTATATCGCTCTTCTTTCCCTTCCCGTATTCAATGCTCTTTAATATACGGTGCATCCAGCCCGTACCTTCCCGGCAGGGAGAACATTGTCCGCAGCTTTCGTGTTGGTAGAAACGCGCCAGTGTCATCGTATGCCTGACCACGCACTGGTCTTCATCCAACACAATAAATCCTCCGGACCCCATCATGGAACCCGTAGCAAATCCTCCGTCGGACAGGCTTTCGTAATTCATCAGGCGGGTTTCACCTTTGGCCGTTTTGAGCAGCAGGTTCGCCGGCAGGATGGGAACCGAAGAGCCGCCAGGAATACAGGCCTTTAGGCGTTTACCGCGTGGGATGCCTCCGCAATATTCTTCCGAATAAATAAATTCTTCCACCGATATGGTCATATCGATCTCGAATACACCCGGTTTATTTATATTACCGCAGGCCGAAATCAATTTGGTTCCCGTAGACTTCCCAACCCCAATCTTCGCATATTCTTCTCCTCCCAGGTTGATAATAGGCACAACTGCTGCGATCGACTCCACGTTATTAACCACCGTTGGCCGATCCCATGCGCCTTTCACGGCAGGAAAGGGCGGCTTGATCCGGGGATTACCCCGTTTCCCTTCCAGGGATTCTATCAGGGCTGTTTCTTCCCCGCAGATGTATGCTCCTGCGCCCCGGTGCACATATATTTCACAGTCGAAACCGCTGCCCAATATATTCTTCCCGAGCCAGCCGTTCTGCCTGGCTTCGGCAATGGCTTGTTCCAATATGTCCGCTACCCAGGCATATTCTCCCCGGATATAAATATAGGTGTCTTCGGAACCAAGGGCGTAAGACGACACGATTAACCCTTCTATAAGCAGGTGCGGCAGGAATTCCATCAGGTAGCGGTCCTTAAACGTACCTGGCTCGGACTCATCCGCATTGCAAACCAAGTGCCGGGGCACGCCTTCCGGTTTGGCAATGAAACTCCACTTCATTCCCGTGGGAAAACCAGCGCCGCCCCTTCCCCTCAAACCGCTCTTCTTTACTTCTTCCACCACTTGTTCGGGAGTCAGCGTCTTTAAGGTTTTTTCCACGCTACGGTACCCGCCTTCCCGGCGATACGTATCGTAATAGCGGATACCTTCCACGTGCTCCTTTTCTAGTAACAGTTTGCGTCCCATATCTTTTTATTGGTCTCTTCTCCTATAAACTAAAGCGTACGCCTCCATTGACAATACCCAGGTATCCGTATCCGGCTTCCAGGTATACGCTGGTCTTGTTTCCCAGGCTCACGCCAATAGGTGAAATCTGGTAAGAAAACCCGCCCCCATTGGTTGAGTTTCCTACTGATTCATTACCCTGATTAGTCACTTCTTTCAACTTTGAATGCACCGAATATCCCCCTCCTGCGAGTCCGCCGTACAAGTGGATGCCGGCAAAGCTGGCATAATTCCATTGTATGCGTCCCATAACCGTCAAATAGTTATTACTCACTTTCACTTCGGAAGGGGCTGTCGAAAAGAAATAAGCGTTATCAACAGAGATGGATTCGTAAGCCGCAACCACTCCTACCCTTATCTTCCAAATCTTAGCTGAAACACCCGCATGAAAAGCGCCGGTGCTCGTTACTTTATATTGTCCCTGGGTGCCGTCTGAAAAGAAGTCTGTTCTCGACTTTGCGCCCCCGCCCGTTATCGGCGTCGTAAACCCTCCGTATCCGATATCAATACCCGGGCTGATCAATTGGGCCTTTGCTAATACACTCAACCCACCCACAAACAGTAAAATCAAAATTGTTTTCTTCATATTGGTTTGATTATCATTGGTAATACATTTTTGTAGCGAATTAAGCAGCGGCCAACAAAAACTGTGTCCAATGATGATGATTCACGAATTCTTTTTTCCTTCTTCTATGATCTGGTCAATTTTTTCTTTGGTCAGGTGTTCCCTGTAAGTTTTGCCCAATTGCATCATCGGTGCATACCCGCAAGCTCCCAGGCACTCCGTCGGCTTCAGGGTGAATAATCCGTCGGCTGTTGTTTCGCCTGGTTTGATACCCAGCTTTTCCTGAATGTAGGTGATGATCTCATCACTCCCATTGAGCATGCACGGACCGGTCTGGCATACTTCCAGCAAGTACTTGCCTACGGGCTTCAGGTTAAACATGGTGTAAAAGGTGGCCACTTCATATACTTCGATCGGCTCCAGTTGCAGAAGGCTTGCTACATAATCCATCACGGGAGCATCCAGCCAGCCCCCGAAATTATCCTGGGCCACGTGTAATACCGGTATCAAAGCGCTCTTCTGTTTGCCGGCCGGATAGCGGCTGACAATTTCTTTAACCTTTTGAAGCTTGTCTTCTGAAAACTGCACCATCTGATAAATATATTTGTTCAGATACCTTTTAATATTCCTTATGCACTAAGCATCCATTTCCCCGGCAATGAGGTTCATGCTGCTCATGGTGATCACCGCATCGCTTAGCATGCTATCCTTGGTAATTTCAGGATATGCCTGGTAATAGATAAAGCAGGGCCTGCGGAAATGTAGCCGGAATGGGGCCCTTCCCCCATCACTGATCAGGTAAAAGCCCAATTCGCCATTACCTCCTTCTACCGCATGATACACTTCACCCTTTGGCATTTCCGCTTCTCCCATCACAATCTTAAAATGCCAGATCAGGGCCTCCATCTTAGTGTATACGTCCTTTTTCTCAGGTAGGTAGTAAGCTGGAACATCCGCATGATAGACTTCAGCCTCAGCTCCCTTGAACTCCTGGACCTTTTGATAAGCCTGCTTGATGATGCTGAGAGACTCCCACATTTCCTGTTCCCGTACCAGCCACTTGTCATAGTTATCTCCGGTAGATCCTACCGGTATAATGAACTTAAAGTCTTCGTATGATGAATAGGGTTGATGAACGCGAACATCATAGTCTACTCCAGTCGCACGCAGGTTCGGGCCCGTAAAGCCGTAGTTCAGGGCTCTCTCGGCACTGATAGCCCCGGTTCCCATAGTACGTTCCATGAAAATCCTGTTCCGCATGAACAAATTTTCAAATTCTTTCAATACACCCGGGTATTCCTTCAGGAATTTTTCCAACTTGGTGAAAGCAGTATTGTTGAAATTGCGTTCGAACCCTCCGATACGACCGATATTGGTCGTCAGCCTGGATCCGCAAATTTCTTCATAGATCTCATAGATCAACTCCCTGTACTGCATTACATACAGGAAACCGGTATAGGCCCCCGCGTCCACCCCTACGATGGAATTACAGATCAGGTGGTCTGAGATCCGCGCCAGTTCCATAATAATAACGCGCAGGTAATCCACCCTTTTGGGCGTTTTAACACCCAGCAACTTTTCGCAGGTCAGATGCCAGCCCATATTATTAATGGGAGAAGAGCAATAGTTCAGACGATCTGTAAGGGGAGTGATCTGGTAAAGGGGGCGGCGCTCTGCGATCTTTTCGAAGGCGCGATGGATATATCCCACCGTTTGTTCCGCGGAGACGATCCTTTCTCCATCCAATTCCAGTATATTCTGAAATACGCCATGCGTTGCCGGGTGCGTAGGACCCATGTTGAGGGTTGTTGTCGTCTTTTCGATCGACCCTTCCGGTAACTTAACGTGATGGTGCTGTTCTGACATAGTTCAATTTAAAGTCTATATTCCAATACTCCCACCGCGTCCAAACATCTCATCGTCTTTATCAATCCGCGTCTGGTCTTCCAGAGGATATTCTTTACGCATGGGAAAGTAATCCATTTCATCGACGTTCAGGATCCGCTTTAGATTCGGATGCCCGACAAAGTTAACCCCAAAAAAATCGTAGGATTCCCTTTCCATCCAATTGGCGGCCGAGTACAGGCTTGTAGCCGTGAAAACATCCGGTTGGGCGATATCGGTAAAAACTTTGAAACGGAGACGGATATTATCTACCAGGTTGTGCAAGTGATAGACCACCGCCAACTCGGCCCCTTTCTTATCGGGGTAATGAACTGCAGTAAGGTCTGTCAGAAAGCGGAACTTCAGTTCCGGATCATCGTAGAGGAACTGCATCACTTTCAGGTTAAGGTCTTTGGGAGCCACAAAGGAAAGCAACCCATAGGGCACTTCAAAATCCGTAAGCTGGTCGCCAAAATGCTCCACCAGTTTCTGTTCAATGATTTCGTTCGTCAGGGGCATTATCAAAAGTTCTATTATTGGATTCCGTAACTAGTCATCAATTCCTGATAGCGATCCGCGTTGCGCCGACGCAGGGTTTCCCTGTTATGCACCAGTTCCTGCACCTTCATAAATCCATCCAGGATAGCTTCTGGGCGGGGAGGGCATCCTGGTACATATACATCGACGGGGATGATCTGATCTATCCCCTGTAGTACGGAATAAGTATCGAAAATTCCCCCGGAAGATGCGCACGCTCCTACTGCCATGACCCACCTGGGCTCTGCCATCTGAAGGTATACTTGCTTAACGACCGGGCCCATTTTTTTTGCAATGGTCCCCATCACCATGAGAAGGTCACATTGCCTGGGAGAAAAGCCCACACGTTCCGAGCCGAACCGGGCGAAGTCATAGGTAGATCCCATCGTAGCCATGAACTCAATCCCGCAGCAAGAAGTCGCAAAGGGGAGGGGCCACATGGAATTACTGCGGGCAAGGCCTACTACTTTATCAAGGTTGGTGGTGAAGAAGCCTTCTCCAGAGTACCCTTCCGGTCCTTCTTTGACCATCTTTAAGTCCCTTTCTGCATTCACGTTAAATCTAACCGGGCGTGCCATAATCAACAATTTTTGTGTTTTACGCTAGACGCAGGCGGCATTTCCAGCGCCCTAATCTTCCCAATTCAATGCACCTTTCTTAATAATATAAATGAACCCTACCAGGAAAAATCCTACGAAGGCCAGTACGGCAGCAAATCCTTCCCAGCCCAAAGAGCGGAAATTGACCGCATAGGGATAGAAAAAAATAACTTCCACGTCGAACAATACAAAAAGGATGGCCACCAGGAAATATTTAATGGCCATGGGTTGGCGGGCATTTCCAACCGATTCGATACCGCTTTCAAAGTTTTGCAGCTTATCTTCCGTCTTGCGTCTGGGTCCAAGTAAGTGCGTGCCGACCATCATTAAGATAACGATCCCTATAGCCACGAACAGTTGTAGGACAATTGGCAGATAATTGATTGAGCTGTTCACATCGGCAGATGCAGCGATATTCCCGGCCTGCAACAATAGAACATCCATTTTTAGTAGGATTAATTTGTGACAAAAATAAGACAGACAAAGAGAAAAACAATTTTGTTAGGGTAAAAAGAAAAAAGAAAGGGGGCCCAAAGGCCCCCTTTCCTAATATAACGATCTTTTACTCTATTTACCCGATTTAGCTGCGACGCCTACCTTGCTTACATATTTTGCCAGGACATCACGGTAACGTTTGACCTGGTCATTGGCAGGGTCCAGGACCAGATACCGGTTACAATACTCAAGCGCGTTCTTGTAGTCTTTCTTTTTGACATAGAACTGAATGAAATACTGATCCGCTAACTTGACCTGCTCTGAGAAAGTAGCAGAGTCCTTTGAGGCATTAGCCACCTGCGTCATTTTCTCAAAATACGGATTGGCTAACCCTTTCTCCAGGTTAGTATCCAGCGCCCAGTTGGCCCTGGCCCTCCAGTAGTAGCCGTACACCTGGTCAGGGTATTTGGTGGAATACACACCAAACACACTGTCCGTTTGCTGGTACAGCACATTGGATTTACCGGTCTTGCTGACATCCTTGGCCCTGACAGAGTCGGCGGCCGTGAACAGTTGGCTACCCCAGTTATACAAATCCACGTTGGTGGGGGTAGGGTTGTTCTGGTAGATCTGACCCATCCAATATGCCTTGGCAACGGGATCGCCCACGGAATCCGACAGGGAAGCTGCTGTTTGCATATAAGTTACCTTGTTGGCAGGTATAGTATCCAGCGCAATGGCCTTCTTCAGGAAACTGAATACGGAATCAGAACTGGCGTTATCGTGGAAATAGATCTCACTTGCCTCAAGGTAGTTCTTAGGGGCTATAGTAGGCGGATTGACATAAATATCCGTAGGATTGGCCAGGAATAAGTCAATGCTTGTTTTTGCGTTAGCAAAGTCCTTTAGCTCATAATAGGTGTAGGCCATTAACTTATACAAGTGGGGCTTTGCATTATTAGGAACGGTATTCAGGAGGGCCTTGCTTTTGTCTATCGCATCCTGATAGTGCTGGCTCGCATACAGGATCTCAGCATTCGCTATGTCCAGTTTTGGCCCGGGATCGGTAATGGCGCTATATTTCTGCAGATATTCCTTCGATTTTTCTACGTCCCTGCTGAAATAATGAATATATAATTCATAATAAGCCGGCGCATAATTCGGATCGGACGCAATAGCCGCTTCAAATTCAGGAACGTATTGAGTGGGGTTCTTTTGCGTCTCATAGATCAGGCCCGTAGCATAATGCGCAGCAGCATACTTGGGATCCGCCAGAAGCGCATTGTTATAGTTGGTTACGGCATTTCCCCCGTCTATCAGCTTGGCATAAGCATCTCCCAGATTCACAAAGGTAGAAGCCTGCGGATGCTTCTTTTCCTTATCAATGGCCTGGGTAAGCTTTTCTATAGCGTAATTGGCGTCACCGGCATGGGCATCAATATTGGCCCTGGCCACTGCATTCAGGATGGCCGGATCCTTTGCCTTGCTGAGGCTGATCGCTGTTTCAAACCGGTTGCGGGCATCAGCGGTATTATTGTCTTTCAACTCAATTTCACCTACACCTACCAACAGCCACGGATCATTTGCGCTTGCCTGGACCGCTTTCTGGTAAAGGTCCTTTGCCCCTGCAGAATCACCCAACCCCAGTTCTGCCTGTCCCAGCCAAAAGGTCGTTTCCCCATCATTCGGTTTTGCTGTCAGTGCCTTTTGAAAAGCATCCTTTGCGCTTTGATACCGTTGATAATACAGGAATCGCTTGCCATCATCCACACTTTGGGCAAAGGTCATCTTGCCCAAAACCAGTGCTGCTGCTACTAAGCTGACTCTCATTCTCATTGTCAATTTCGTTTAAAGTGTACAATTTTATTTTAATGAATTAATCTACTGGACTTTAGCGTTCCGGACAATAAAAGGTAATATGGCCGGAACGAGGTAAGCCCTCCTGAAAATCAACTGCCCTCTTTCATATTTCAAAAAATCAACCAATCCCGTGCCCAAACCCTCGTAATTTTCCTTTATTATGTAATATAAACCACGGGTGAAAGGATAACGTTTTGTTAAAATTTCTTCCTGATAGGGTTGTACAAATGGCTTTCCAGGGCATTCCCCGCATTGCAAAGAAACAATTCTAACCTTTTTCCTGTACCCGTCCTGAATGGAATCTTCAGGATTTCCAATCCAGTCGACACCCACAAAGCCTACCGCGTCAGGATGGCTGGCTACATAACTAATCACGCCCGTGCTGTTCTCTGCTGCAAAAACACTACCGGGAGCAAAAGCCCCGCCCTTCAGGATCGAATCCAAGGCAAACCTAACCGTGCTGGTCGCATTCAAACCGTCAAAGACGGCAGTATATGGCTTACTGAACTTTCCTTGTAGTACCTGACTGACCTGCTCAGGCGTAAAGACAGAATCCGGCGACGCTGCATTTACGATGACTGCGACCGCGTCATAAGCCAAAACCTCAAAGGCGGCATAATATTGCAATTTCGCCTTGTAGTAGTCCTCTTCATCCTTGTGTAATCCCCTCGTTACAAAGATCATCCGGGTGCTGTCGTTCTGCAGGTCTTTCAAACACGAGGCTTCCGGTTTATAAGAAACAATGATATGGGCCCCCGGGTTCGAAGAATTGAATACTTTTAACTCCTCTTCCATGACAGGCCTGAATGACTCATCCACACTAATCCTTATTTCTCCGGCCTTAAGGGAATCTTTGGGCCGGCTAAGAGGCGATTCCAATGATTGACAGCCCATTAAACCACCCAAAAGGCTCACACATCCCCACTTATATATTCGCTTCATTCCTTGGCTAATAATTTTTTTGGACACCCCTGTAAATCCTCCAGCCCCCATATACCAGGATAATGACCCCCAGCCCGATAGCGATCGGCCTTGATATAAGATCTACCTGCATCCCCAACTGTTTGTAGAAAAAAAGAAAAAGACCTGCAGCCACATATATAATCCCCATTGCATAATCCAGGATAGAACGCATCTGATTGTAAGATCGACGCCTGTTGTCCTGTTGCTCTCGAATGTCCATATCCTATTTTCTGAGTTGGGCAAGATAAGGAAAAAATCAGTCTCCTGCCCGCATAAACGTCACGGGTAACATAAAATAAACCGGCACAGGTAATCCATTTTGTATCCCCGGTTTCCATCGGGGCATCTTCCTAACAACCCTTAGTACTTCTGCATCAAAAGCGGCCCCCCCGCTTTTATCCACGGCGCAGGCGCTGATAGACCCGTCTTTCCCCACGACAAACCTGACCATAACCTTTACCTGGGCGCCTTCCTCCAGTTCATCCGGGGTTTGAAGGTACTTCATAAAAAACCGTTTAAGCGCCTCATCTCCTCCTGGAAAGGAAGGCATCATCTGAACAATATCATAGGGGCCCGTGGAGGCTTCCCCGCTTCCGGCGCCTCCGCTTCCCTGCCCCCCGGACCCGGCCTGCGCGCTCCCGTTTCCAGGGGCGACTCCATTCACTGTAGATGTTCCAACAGCAATTGGGTCAGTCACGGCGACGGGGGGCGGCGTTTTGATCGGCTTCGGCTGGTCTACGAACTTATAAAGCGGATTTGCCTCGGGCGGCGCGGGCGGCGTAACCGGTTTTGGCAGGGCAGGAGCCGCAGCCGGCGGTGCTACCCGTGGATGCAGGATCGGCTGTACCGGAGCCGGCGGCGGATAAAATGTAACTGTCACAGGCTTCCGCTCTGCCGGCCTTGTAAAAATCTCCTTCTTCCCCTTCCATTCCATTCCCAGCGATAAGAGGGCCATCGCCCCCAACATAATACCCAACGCTGTTTTCAAGCGCGCCGGATAATTTCTTCTAAGCAGGTACGCTCCATAAGTCTTGTTCCGATTGGCAAAAAGGATGTCCAGCACATCCCCTTGTGACGAGTAATTGTTGCTCATGGCTATACTTTTAGGTGATAGGAAACTATACTTACATTAAGATGACGAAACGGAATTTTTCCATACGATTTTCCTCATATAAGGAAAATTTTAACATTAGCGAACGACAGTTAGCGCCTTATGGTTTGCCCACAAACGGCGCCACAGGCGCCGTGGCCGAAGGCCCATCAAAAAGAGTACGAGGGCGAACCATATAATTTTATAACTATATGGTTCGCCCACGTACCTTTGCCGCCATGCGCATATTAATGGTTTGCCTTGGAAACATATGTCGCAGCCCATTGGCTGAGGGTATCCTGCAATATCAGGCTGACCAGGCCGGTCTGGACCTGGTAGTCGACAGTGCAGGTACAGCGGGTTATCACATAGGCGCGCCCCCTCATATTCTTTCCCAGAAGGTGGCCCGGTTGAATGGCATAGACATCAGCGGGCAAAAAGGGAGGAAATTCCTGGCAGCCGACATGGATGTCTTTGACCGGATCTATGTCATGGACAGCGACAACTACAACGACGTCCGGCGCATAGCAGGGGAAAAATGGAATGCGGACAAAGTCGACCTTTTATTAAACGAACTATATCCAGGGGAGAATCGCAGTGTCCCTGATCCCTGGTATGGTGAAGAAGACGGGTTCCATGCAGTATTTGATATGATTAGCCAAGCCAATAAAAATATTATAAAAAAAATAGCTCACTAAACCTTTTACAAGCACCTTTAAACGTAATATATGTCCAAGCCTTCCCTTCCACAAGGCACTCGTGATTTCGGGCCGGAGGTCGTCAGAAAAAGAAATTATATCCTTAATACCATCAGGGCCGTATTCGAAGTTTACGGATTCCAGCCTCTAGAAACACCTGCTATGGAAAACCTGGAAACCCTTATGGGCAAGTACGGGGAAGAAGGAGACAAGCTTATCTTTAAAATATTGAATAACGGCCTTGACAATCCCGAGAAGCACGAAAAGGCCCGCACTGATTTCGAAAAAATCCTGGAAGGCAAAAACGTCAAAGAACTGACAGAGCGTGCGCTCAAATACGACCTGACCATTCCCTTTGCCCGATACGTAGCCATGAACCATGGACAACTCACGTTCCCGTTCAGGCGCTACCAGATCCAACCGGTATGGAGGGCGGACAGGCCGCAAAAAGGAAGGTACCGTGAATTCACCCAATGCGACGTGGACGTGGTCGGCAGCTATAGTCTCCTGAATGAAGTAGAGCTGGCTAATATTTATCACATGGTGATGACACGGCTTGAATTGTATGGATACGAGCTTAGGATCAACAGCCGGAAGATCCTGGCGGCGCTTGCCGAAGTATGCGGAGGAGCCGACAAGCTTACAGACATTACGGTCGCCATTGACAAACTCGATAAGGTCGGGCTGGAAAAGGTCAAAGACGAATTAACCGCCAAGGGTCTGGATAAAACCCAGATTGAGATTATCGAAAAATACCTTCAGATAGAAGGCAGCAATGCCGAGAAAATGGAACTGGCCACGGGGCTGATTGGAAATACGGAAATGGGTAAAAAGGGACTGGAGGAAGTGGCCTTCCTGCTGGAATATGCCCAATTGGCAAGTGACGAACCCGGATGGGGTTCCGGTGGAAATATCCCCCAGGCCCCTAACATTGTAGTGGATTTTACCCTGGCCAGGGGGTTGAATTATTATACCGGCCTGATTTTCGAGGTGAAGGCTCCCCCTGAAGTCCAAATAGGCAGCATAGGTGGCGGTGGAAGGTATGACGACCTTACCGGGCTCTTTGGCATTCCCAATATTCCCGGGGTAGGCGTTAGTTTTGGAGTAGATCGTATCTATGATGTGATAGAGTCTCTTCAGCTCTTCCCAGATACCGTGCACATCGGGACCCAGGTACTGTTCTTTAACATGGGTGACCTGGAAAGCAAAGCAGCCTTTTCCCTCCTGCAAGGGGTGAGGGGGGCGGGCATACGTGCCGAAATCTTCCACGAATGCGCCAAAATGGATAAGCAGTTTAAGTATGCGGAAAAGAAAAAGATCCCCTATGCCGTGATCATAGGCTCCCAGGAATTGGAGCAGGGTACCTGTGTGCTCAAAGACCTCCGAAAAGGGGAACAGCAGGTATTAAGCCAGAAGGCGCTTATAGGATATACTTTCTAAAGATATCAGGTATATATCTGACTCAGGTGGTGCTCCAGGTGCATGACATAGTCGCAGAAAACCCACCCCAGCGTGTGTGTGGCCTGATCCGCATAGCCCGGCTGAACAGGCATGGCAAGCTGTTGAGGTGTAAGCCCTTCCATTACGTACAATATCTGGCGGTTAAGTCCCTCCCAGAGGATTAATAGGTGAGCAGCCGGTAATTCCTGGTATCGGTTCACCTGTACCAACTCCGTCTGTTTATATGGCTGGATTATATAAGGCGAAGGGGCAAACGGGATCCCGGTAAAGCGAGTGAGGTTGTGAATAGCCGAGTCTGCCAAATGACCGAGTACTTCCTGCCTGGACCATTTTCCCGGCGCCGATCTATCCAGGCGCCGCTCCTCGGACAGGTTCCTGAAAAAGGCAGGGAAGACGGCCATATGCCCCCTCAGATATCCCAATGAGGCGGCGACGTTTTCGGCCTCCTTCATAAAACCGCTTTGTTGCCAGCCGGCTTGCTTGTCCGTCATGATATGCTTTTTGGTGTAAGATCTGGCCCTCGTACAGGGCGCCCTATTTAGATCCCTTCGTAAATAATGGCCGCGCCCTGACCTACGCCTACACACATGGTAGCCACACCAAACTTCACTTTACGGCGGGCCATTTCATGGAGCAACGTGGCAGAGATCCTGGCTCCGCTGCAACCCAGCGGATGCCCGATGGCAATGGCGCCCCCATTTACGTTGACCCTTTTGGGATCCAGTTCCAGGTCCCTCATACAGGCGAGCGACTGAGCGGCAAAGGCTTCATTTAATTCGGCCAGGTCCAGGTCAGCCGCCTTCAGGCCGGCCCGTTGCAGGGCTTTCAGCGTGGCAGGCACAGGGCCTATCCCCATAACAGCGGGGTCTACCCCCGCCGTAGCGCAGGACACAACCCTGGCGAGGGGTTTGAGATTATAACGCTTGACCGCTGCCTCACTTGCCAGGATCAGGGCTGCGGCCCCGTCATTGATCCCCGACGAATTTCCAGCTGTCACAGACCCTCCCTTCACAAAAGCGGGCTTCAGGGCAGCCAGTTTTTCCAGCGACGTAGCCCTTGGGGACTCGTCCTTTCCGACAACTACTTGCTCCTCTTTATTGGGGGTAATGGCCACGGGAATGATTTCCGATGCCCATTTTCCAGCGCTCAATGCGTCAAAATATTTTTGCTGGCTCCAAAGGGCGAACTGATCCTGGTCCTCCCTGCTGATCCCCCACCGGGTGGCCACATTCTCCGCAGTTTCGCCCATATTGTACGGATAATAAAGATCCGCCAGTCTCTTATTGGTAAACCTCCACCCGATCGTAGAATCATACACCTCCGGCTTTCTCGACCAGGCAGCATCGCTCTTTGCCATAACCAACGGGGCGCGGGTCATGCTTTCAACCCCTCCGGCTATATAAATTTCCCCTTCCCCGCAGCGGATAGCCCTTGCAGCATCCATAACGGCCTGTAGCCCGGAGGCGCAAAGCCGATTAACCGTATTACCCCCTACGGACACGGGAAGGCCTGCCAGCAGGGCAGCCATCCTTGCCACATTGCGGTTGTCCTCTCCTGCCTGGTTGGCCGCTCCGGCAATTACGTCTTCAATTACGCCCGGGTCTATTCCCGGGTTGCGGTCCAATAACGCCTTAATAACAAGGGCCAGCAGATCGTCCGGCCTGCAGGTGCTCAGGACCCCGCCATAGCGTCCAATGGGCGTCCTGACTGCGTCGATTATATAAGCTGTTTGCATATTGCGGCCAAAAATAGTGGAAATAAAGGTACCTTTGCGCCATGTTAGAAACAGTGACCAAAAGGAATATACGCCACTTGTCCCTGCAGGAACTGGAGGCTTATTTCTCCGAAAAGGGGCTGCCCAGCTTTCGCGCCAAGCAGGTCTATGAGTGGTTATGGCAAAAGAAGGCGGGTACATTTGAGGCAATGACCAACCTGAGCAAGGAGTTGAGGGCGTCACTGAATGAATCATTCACACTCCCGGCACTTACCGTGGACAACTCCCAGCACAGCAGCGATGGGACATTGAAGAGCCGGTTCAAAACTGCAGACGGGCACTTCATAGAAGGTGTATTGATCCCTACTGAAGAGCGCCAGACAGCTTGCGTCAGCTCCCAGATCGGGTGTTCGCTGAGTTGCAAATTCTGTGCGACCGGCTATATGGGGCGGAAGCGGAACCTGGATTACGATGAGATTTACGATGAAGTGGTGTTATTGAACCAACAGGCGGAAACCGTCTACGGGAAGAAACTCACTAATATCGTCTTTATGGGTATGGGAGAACCCCTGCTCAATTATAAAAACGTGCTGAAAGCCATCGAAAGGATCGGCGCAGCAGACGGCCTGGGAATGAGCCCCCGCCGTATTACGGTTTCTACGGCAGGAGTCGCTAAAATGATCCACCAGTTGGGGGATGACAAGGTGCGCTTCAAGCTGGCGCTGTCCCTGCATGCTGCCACCGATCAGAAACGTAGCGAGATCATGCCGATCAATGATACCAACAACCTGAAAGCCCTGGTCGAAGCCCTGAATCATTTTTATAAGCAGACAGGTAACGAGATCACCTTTGAATACATCCTGTTCAATAAGTTCAACGATTCCATCAAGGATGCCGACGATCTTATCAAGCTCTACCGGCAGGTGCCCGCAGACCTGGTAAACATTATTGAGTATAACCCGATTGACGCCGCGAGGTTTACCAAGCCGTCGGAAGCAACTACCCATGAATTCATGGAACACCTGACCAAGAACAGGGTCAATGCCCGCCTGCGGAAGAGCCGGGGAAAAGACATCGACGCCGCGTGCGGACAATTAGCTAATAAAGCTTCTTAATAAATATATATCCCTGAAAAGAAGGCCTGTTCCGGGCCCATGGCTTTTCTTCATTCCTGTTGTAAAACAGTAAATTCTGCAGTATGTCAAAGAAAAATTTCGACAAGTTTATTAACAACAAAAGCAATTCCTCTAAAAAGGAAGAACTACGCAAGGCCAAAAGGTCTATCAAAACGGAGATTGCCGAAGGCATGGCAAAGACCAAGGCCCGCAAAGATGCTGAAATCGCCACCCGCAAGAACACAGGCCCTACCGGTAAAGCCGGTCGCGCTGTCATTGAAAACCAATCCACCAAAGGCGTTCCCAATCTGGAAGCGCCCATTATTCCCCGCAAGGTCCCTAAACCGTTAAAAGACGGGGAAGTGGCGGAATCACAGATGCCCCTCAACAAGTACATCGCCCATGGGGGGATCAGCTCCAGGAGGGAGGCCGCCATCCTGGTAAAAGACGGTGCAGTTACGGTGAATGGCGCGGTGGTCACCGAGCCGGGGTACAAGGTCCTTGAAACGGACGAAGTGAGGGTCAATAATAAGAAAATCACGCCCAGTGTAAACCTGGTTTATGTGTTGCTCAATAAACCCAAAGACGTCATCACGACCAGCAATGATCCTGAAGGCAGGAAGACCGTGATGGACCTGGTCCGCAAAGCCACGACCGAACGCATTTTCCCCGTGGGAAGGCTGGACCGGAATACTACCGGAGTCCTGCTTCTGACCAACGACGGAGAGCTTTCCCAGAAACTGGCCCACCCGGCATTCCAGGTCAAGAAGATATATGAGATACGCCTCGACAAGGACCTTACGAAAAAAGACTTCGATACGATCATTTCCGGCGTCGAACTGGAAGATGGGATCATCTCACCGGACGCCCTGGCCTATGCCGATTCAAAGGATAAAAGTATCATAGGCATTGAAATCCACAGCGGCAAAAACAGGATCGTGCGCCGCATATTTGAACACTTAGGGTACAATGTAAAGAACCTGGACCGCGTGCTCTATGCGGGACTTACTAAAAAGAACGTTGACAGGGGACGCTGGCGCTTCCTGAATGAAAAGGAAGTCCGGATATTGAAATACCTCAATGCCTCTTATAAGCCGACTGTCAAAGAAGGAAAGCAAAAGGCAGAAAAGCCGGCTCCCAAGGAAGAGAAGCTGATGGAAGGAGACGCCTGGGACCTAAACCCAAAAGAAGGAAAGCCCAGAAGTCCGAAACGCGGAGTCTCTAAGCCGGGAACGGGGAAGTCCCGCCTCGCAAAACCCAGAGAGGTGAAACAAAAAAGCGCGAAACCAAGGGATGCTAAATCCCAAAAAACAAAAGCCAAATAGCCGTGCGCCACCCAGGATTGGAAATACTGGCCGACACCGAACAGTTCGTTGTCGTCAACAAACCATCTGGTATGCTGAGCATACCGGACAGGAATAATACTGATTTGTCCCTGAAACAATTGCTGGATCTGCAATATGGCAAGGTATTCACGGTACACAGGCTGGACCGGGATACCAGCGGAGTCATCGTCTACGCAAAAGATGAGGAAACCCATAAATTCCTTTCCAGGCAATTTGAAGGAAGGCAGGTCAAAAAGCATTACCGGGGATTTATCCATGGACAGCCTTTGTCGCCTTCAGGCAGCCTGGACGGCCCCATTATGGAGCACCCTGTAAAACTGGGCACCATGATCGTCCATGCCAAAGGGAAAGCCTCCCTGACGGAATACGAAGTCCTGGAATCATTTGGTATCCTATCATATGTGGAATTCCAGATCCACACCGGGCGCACTCACCAGATCCGGGTACATGTTAAGGACCTGGGGCATCCCATTGCAAGCGACCCCATCTATGGGGATGGGCAGCCGGTGTTTTTATCAGCGATCAAGCGGAAATTCAAACTATCCAAGTATACAGAGGAAGAACGTCCTATCCTGAAGCGGCTGGCTTTGCACGCCTGGAAACTGCAATTCACTGACCCTCTCCAGAAAGAATGGGAAATAGAGGCTCCTTTGCCAAAAGATATGAGGGTCCTCCTGCAACAACTGAGAAAGTGGAAAGGATAGGTTAAAAGGAGTCTACAAAGCCGACGGCTACCGTATTGTTGCTGAATTCATCAATAAGGATAAAGGCGCCGTTGGCCGGGTTAGTCCGGTAGCAGTCCAGGAACAGCGGCCTGGCTGCTTTCAGTTGGATCGTGCCTATGTCATTAAGGCGAAAGGTCTTTTTATCCGCAGCCTGTTCAAAGGTGTGAATATCCAGGACTTCCTTTACCGCCTGTATCCTGACCTTGACCAACTGTGCTCCATGCTGCAATAAAAAGGCCCTGCCTTCCTGCATTTCCTGTTCATCCATCCATGCAATCTTAGCCGTTAAGCTGCTTACCTGGTGAAACAGTTCTGATTCTTTTACGAGCATATTGCCCCTGCTGATATCAATATCTTCCTTAAGTGTCAACGTAATGCTATCCCCTGTTTCCGCCTCCGGGACCAATTGGTCCCCGCTGTAGATAGCCGATATCGTGCCCATCCGCAAAGAAGGCAATGCAATGACACGGTCACCTGTAACGATCCTTCCACTGCTCAACTTGCCGGCATAACCTCGAAAGTCATGGAAAGCATCCTGGTGAGGACGTATCACATACTGCACGGGGAAACGCAGGGGCAGCTCGCTTTTCCCGGAATGGGGCTGCAGTGTTTCTAATAATTCCAGGAGCGCAGTTCCCTGATACCAAGGCATCTTCTCCGATCTCTTCACGACATTATCACCATCCTTGGCGGCTACCGGTATAAAATGAAAGGTTGAATGATCCATTTGCAAAGGCCCTGCAATATCCCGTATTTGCTGACAGATTTCGTTAAATATCACTTCATTAAAACCTACGAGATCCATTTTGTTCACGCAAACAACAACATCCTGCATCCTAAGCAGGGAAGCAATGTATAAATGCCGGCGGGTTTGTTCGACCACACCGTTCCTTGCATCGATAAGGACAATGGATACGGATGCATTAGAGGCGCCCGTGATCATATTGCGGGTATATTCCACGTGTCCCGGTGTATCTGCAATGATATATTTCCTGGTAGGTGTGGAGAAATAGATGTGAGCTACATCAATAGTGATCCCTTGTTCCCTTTCCGCAATGAGCCCATCCGTCAACAGGGACAGGTCGGTAAAGCCAAGACCTTTGCGCTTGCTGGCGCTATCTATGGCTTCAAGCCTGTCGTCAGCAATGGACCTTGTATCGTAGAGCAATCTCCCGATCAGTGTACTTTTCCCATCATCCACACTACCTGCCGTAGCGATCCGTAAAACTTCCATTACTGTAACATTTAACCGTTTAAAAATACCCTACCTGCTTGCGCTTTTCCATAGCGGCCTCCGAACGTTTATCGTCCATACGGGCACCCCTCTCGGAAATGGTAGCTGCTAGAATCTCCGAAATGATATCATCCACATTATCGGCATGGGACATAACTGCAGCCGTACAAGTCATGTCTCCCACCGTACGGAACCGCACAGTAGCCTCAAAAGGGACTTCGTCCGGCGACGTTTGCAGGAACGTCGAATGGGGCCAGTAAAAACCATCCCGTTCAATGATCGCCCTTTCATGGGAGAAGTACAGAGTAGGCAGGTCAAGTTGTTCTTCCCTGATATAATTCCATACGTCCAGTTCCGTCCAATTTGAGATCGGGAACACCCTCACATTTTCACCCACATGGATCCTCCCATTGAGCATATCGAATAGCTCCGGGCGCTGCTTCTTGGAATCCCAGCCTCCAAAGTCGTCCCGGACAGAAAAGATCCGTTCTTTGGCCCTCGCCTTTTCCTCATCCCGGCGTGCTCCCCCGATACAGGCATCAAACTTGAACTCATCAATCGAGTCCAGCAAGGTCACTGTCTGCAAAAGGTTGCGGCTGGCAAATTTTCCCGTTTCCTCCTTAGCCTTACCCTGATTGATGGAATCCTGTACGTATCTCACGATTAACCGGGCGCCGGTAGCGGCCACCAGTTGGTCTCTGAACGCAATGGTCTCCGGGAAATTATGTCCCGTATCCACATGTAACAGGGGAAAAGGAATGGGCGCCGGATAAAAAGCCTTCCGCGCCAGGTGGACAAGGGTAATGGAATCCTTACCACCGGAGAATAATAAAGCAGGGCGTTCAAATTGCGCTGCGACTTCCCTTAATATATATATAGCCTCTGCTTCAAGGGCTCTTGGAAAAATATTCTTAGTACTCATGATCCTTGCTTTATTCCATGTAATCCGCACTCTTTCTGCGACGTTTCCCACCACCAGCGACCAGCCCTCGGATCTTCCCCGGACTCGATCGCGCGTGTACATGGGGCACAGCCGATACTAACGAATCCTTTATCATGCAAGGTATTGCAGGGAACGTTATACTGACTGATATAATCATTTATATCGTCAAGGCTCCAATGTAATAATGGATTTAATTTGTACAATTGCTTTTCTGCATCCCACTCGGCCATTTCCATCTGCTGACGATTAGCAGACTGGTCAGCCCGGATCCCTGTAACCCATACATGAGCGCCTTCCAGTGCACGAGCCAGGGGCCTGACCTTGCGGACTTCACAACAGGCCTTGCGATTATCCACGGATTCATAGAAACCATTGATCCCTCTCTGACGCACCAGGGCCTCTACTTCCAAAGCATCGGGGAAATAAACATCCAGGGGAATGCGGTAGCGGGCTGTTGTTTTATCCAACAACTCATAGGTCTCATAAAATAGCCGGCCCGTATCCAACGTAAAAATCTGTATGTCGATTTTGTTGCGCGCAATCATATCCGTCAATACCTGGTCTTCCTGCCCCAAAGAGGAGGAAAGCCTCACCCCTCGGGGAAACAGAGCCGCCACGTAGTGTAAAAATTCCACCGTGGTATGCGTCGGTGCATACGCGTTAATATCGTTTAAATACTCCATTACAAACTATCAGACAGACAAGAAAGCAAATCTTTAAAATTGTTCTATTTGTTGGGCTGCGGGGTGTATCTCAGATAAGGCTTTACCACCTTCACCCCTTTGGGAAAGCGCTTCTGTGCGTCTTCGGTTGAAATCGAATTGACGACGATTACGTCCTGACCGTCCTGCCAGTCTGCAGGGGTCGCCACACTGTGGCTGGCCGTCAGTTGGAGGGAATCGATTACACGCAATACTTCATTAAAATTGCGGCCGGTGCTGGCAGGGTATGTAATGGTCAGCTTCACCTTCTTATCGGGCCCGATGACAAACAGGGAGCGAACGGTGGCCGTCTCTGAAGCATTAGGGTGGATCATATCATAGAGGTCTGCCACTTTCCTTGATTCGTCCGCAATAATGGGGAACGTCACAGTCGTATGTTGCGTTTCATTGATATCATTCCTCCAACTGAAGTGTTTGTCCAGGGGGTCTACGCTTACAGCAAGTACCTTGACGTTTCTTCTGGCAAATTCATCTGCCAGTTGTGCCGTACGGCCCAACTCGGTGGTACAAACAGGTGTATAGTCTGCAGGATGAGAAAACAGAACGCCCCATCCGGTACCAAGAAATTCATGAAAATCAATCTCCCCTTCAGTAGTGGTAGCTGTAAAATTGGGTGCAATATCCCCTAAACGTAGACTCATAATATGCGATTTTATGGCTACGAAAGTACGCATAATCCACCATTGTAGTAGACTATTTGATTAAATTTTTGTTTTGTTGTTTGCGGATTGTTGGCGCCTGCGCCTACAGGCCCAGGTAGACATCCAGCAGCCCGTCGGGCAGGGTCACATAGACCAGCCTGTTTTCCTGATCCACCCGGTCCAGGGTATCCTGATGCAACGGCACCAACACTTCCTTACCTTGTACGAATACTTTGCACAGCACTTGCAGGGGTTGCTCGATCACTTCCACGATCTCTCCCAGGTCGTCCTCTCCGTTGATCAGGTGAAAGCCCAATAGGGCAATAGGCTTTGATTTGCCAGCCAGGCGGGTGAAATCAGCCTCCTGGAGCCAGACTTCTTTCTGGGTCAGGGGCCTGGCCTGCTCTTTTGTATCGATCCCTTCTAATGTAAGGTAAACTTCATCCCCACTCTTTATCTTGACTTCGGTAAGGAAATAAGGCAAGAAGCTGTCCTTCTGGTTTTCCAGGAAAATGACTTCCAGGCTCCGCAATCCCGCACTTTTACCCAGGCTGTGCTGGAGGATCAACTCCCCCTTCAGCCCATGCGTAGCCACCAACTTGCCGACATTAAAGTATTGATTCATAAATATCTACGGCTTTCCTAAAAAGCGTAGGGCCCTTAAGTAAGGGCCCTACATCAAAATAAGTATTTTAAATACTATTCACCACCTTGTTGGGGTTCGCGAGGCTGTTCGCGATGTTCCCTGGGCTCACGATGTTCTCCGGCAGGAGCGTCATTGTAAGGCCTGGGGGCGGCACGCCTGACCACAGGCTGGTTCCTTTTCTGGAAACGTTGCCTTCTGTGGTCATCTTGCTTGATCTTCATTTTCCCTTCATGCTCTTCATGCCATTTCTGGAATTTGGTCATGGCTGTAGCCTCGTCGAAAAGGTTCAGTTTCACACCACGGAGGAGATGCTTCAGGTAAAGAACACCCTTGAAAGACAAGATCTTACGAACGGTGTCGGTAGGCTGCGCTCCTTTGTGTAACCAATCCAGTGCCCTTTGACGGTCTAACTGAATGGAAGCAGGAACGGTCAGGGGGTTATAAGTCCCCAATTTTTGAATAAATTTCCCGTCTCTTGGAGCGCGGGCGTCAGCTACTACTATGAAGTAGAATGGCCTCTTCTTAGACCCATGACGTTGGAGTCTGATTTTAACTGGCATCTTAAATAGAAATTTAAATGCGTGAATAAATTATTTTTTTCCCAGGGTTGCAAAGGTAATGCAAACCAATTTTAATAACAAAGCCGTTTAACAAAATTTACGCAAATCAGTTACTTGGGCATACCCATACGGCCCATAGGCATCTTATTCATCATTTTCATCATTTGGCGCATCTGGTCAAACTGTTTCATGAACTGGTTGACGTCAATCACTTCTTTTCCAGCGCCCAAGGCGATCCTTTTCCTCCGTCCCGGGTCAATGGAATCCGGATTAGCCCTTTCGTAAGGGGTCATGGAATTAATGATGGCCTCAATCCCTTTAAAGGCATCGTCACTGATGTCCAGATCCTTAACAGCCTTTCCTACCCCGGGGATCATTCCCAGCAGGTCTTTTATATTACCCATTTTCTTAATCTGTTCCAGCTGCTGCTTAAAATCAGAAAAATCAAATTGGTTTTTCCGGATCTTCTTCTCCAGCCGGGCCGCCTGTTCCGAGTCAAATTGCTCCTGGGCCTTTTCTACGAGTGTTGTAATATCCCCCATTCCCAGGATACGTTGGGCCATACGCTCGGGGTAAAAGATATCCAGCGTATCCAACTTTTCCCCGCTGCTTACAAACTTAATGGGCTTATTGACCATATACTGGATGGAAATGGCGGCTCCGCCCCTGGTATCTCCATCCAATTTTGTCAGTACCACCCCACTAAAGTCCAGCCGGTCATTAAAGGCCTTGGCGGTATTCACCGCATCCTGCCCTGTCATGGCATCCACGACGAACAGTATTTCCTGAGGCTGCACAGCCGCTTTGATAGCAGCCACTTCAGCCATCATCATTTCATCCACCGCTAAACGACCGGCAGTATCAATAATGACCACATTCTTGTTCTTAGCTTTGGCCTCCAGGATCGCATTACGGGCGATCTGAACGGCATCCTTGTTATCGGGCTCACTGTAGACTTCAACGCCAATCTGGCCTCCCAACACCTTCAACTGATCAATGGCCGCCGGTCTGTATATATCTGCCGCTACCAGCAGGGGAGATTTCCCTTTCTTGCCTTTCAGGTAATTAGCCAGCTTGCCGCTAAAGGTGGTTTTACCCGAACCCTGCAAACCAGCCACCAGGATCACCGTCGGATTGCCTTTCAAGGACAGCTCAGTAGCCTCCCCTCCCATGAGCTCCGCCAGCTCATCTTTTACTATTTTGACCATCAACTGGCCTGGAGAAATAGCATTGATCACTTTCTCTCCCGTGGCCCTGTCCTTGACCTTATCCGTGAGTTCCTTGGCTATTTTATAGTTTACATCCGCGTCCACCAAGGCTTTCCGAATTTCTTTCACCGTCGCTGCCACATTCAGTTCGGTAATCCTTCCTTGCCCTTTAACCTGCTTGAACGCGGTCTCCAAACGTTCACTTAAACTTTCAAACATATTGCTCAATTCATTAATCCCTAAAATGGATAGAGAAGCCGTCCCATATGAGACGGCTTCCCAATTTATAATGCAAATATAAGCAATACTGAATTATGCACCCAGGTAATTCCTGAGCAGCCTGCACCGGCTATTAGAGCGCAACTTATTGATTGCCTTGTCTTTGATCTGGCGCACCCGTTCCCGGGTAAGGTTAAATTTTTCTCCGATGTCTTCCAGGCTCATGGGGTGATCAACCCCAATTCCGAAGAAATACCGGATCACTTCCTTCTGTCGGTCCGTGAGCGTTTGAAGAGACCTGGATATCTCGGTCCTTAATGATTCGTCGTGCTCAATGGCCGCGTCCGCCCATTCGGCATTCGGATTGATCAGGACGTCAATGAGCGTGTTGTCTTCGCCATCGGCAAAGGGGGCATCCATACTGACATGCCTGGCTGCCACACCCAGTGTCGCCGCTACTTCTTCCGTATCCATTTCCAGGACTTCGGCCAGCTCTTCGGGGGAAGGTTCGCGTTCATATTCCTGTTCCAGGGCGGAAAAAGCTTTATTGATACGGTTTGTCAATCCCACCTTGTTCAAGGGAAGTCTTACGATCCGGCTTTGCTCGGCAAGCGCCTGGAGGATACTTTGACGGATCCACCAAACGGCGTATGAAATAAATTTAAAACCCCTGGTTTCATCAAAGCGCTGAGCAGCCTTGATCAAACCAAGATTTCCTTCGTTGATTAAGTCGGAGAGGGACAAACCCTGATTTTGGTATTGCTTGGCCACAGATACCACGAAACGTAGATTAGCTTTGGTAAGACGCTCAAGGGCGGCTTGATCGCCCTGTTTTATCCGCACAGCCAATTTAACTTCATCTTCGGGAGCTAATAATTCAACTTTGCCGATTTCTTGTAGGTACTTTTCGAGGCTCTGCGACTCGCGATTGGTGATTGATTTGGTGATTTTGAGTTGACGCATGCTCATAAAATAGGGTGTTTTGGCATTTTGGGAATTAAAATACTAGAAGGGGACAACTGCAAAAGGGGCAGGATCACATGGTCATAACTCAGCTAAGCCTAGAACAAACAGTCAATTACAGTAAGCATTTCCATAGAAAAGTTAAATATATTTATGATATACACCAAAAAAAAATTACATGGTTATTTGCCCTCCGTTCTTATACGTACCCTAAAGTGGTAAGTTTCTGTCTAGCCCAGTAAAGACAAATACTTTCAAAAAAATTTTGAAGTGATTATTTATTTCCTATTATTGCAGACTACGAATCACTGGATTAACTTATGAAAGAATGAGCAAAAAGGTACAATACATGCTGGAGTACCCAGTCAGGTGTTCACCCACCATTCTATACGAATTTCTTTCTACTCCTGCAGGTTTGCAGGAATGGTTTGCAGATAAGGTAGATGAAAGAGAAGGAATGTTTAGTTTTTCATGGAACGGTTCTGTGGAGAAGGCCCAGGTACTGGAAACAGAAGCGGATAAGTTCATCCGTTTTCATTGGGTGGCCGCACCGGCCGAAGAGTTTTTTGAATTCCGCATCGAAAAATCAGAAGTAACTAACTTAACTATACTGATTATCAAGGACTTCGCAGAGAAAAAGGAAGTGACCGATCAAAGCCAGCTTTGGGAAGTCCAGGTAAAAGACCTGTTCCATCGTCTGGGAAATTAGGGGTAGGCCCCGCCAGGGCCGCGGCCTTAGTGGCCTAACCAACCGAGGATTTCTAAAAAAAGCGTCTCCAGCAAGGAATGTAAGTCGTCCCACTGTTCCAGGGAAAGGATGGATACCACTTTTATAAAGGGGCGTTCTGCTATTCCTATCCATTCCTTCCCGGAAATATCCCTGGCATTTACATAATCTTCTTTCTGCACAGCGTGCACCCATTCGTTTTCAGAAACCGATACATACCAGGTAGTGGGAGAAGGCTTCTGCAGACCCCGTATGACTTTGGGCAGATACAGCCCGAGATATTCGCCCTTTAAATGGAGCGTCAGGCTGAAGTAATGCCCCCACCAGAATAGGGTCCTGATGGCGAACACGTCTGTTTTGTCAAAGATGGCAGGATAATCCAGGATCATATAGGGTAAACCCTGGTAGTTTTCGCCCCTGGAGATCTTGGGGAATCGTCCTTTCAGATGATCCGGCAACCCCCAGGCGGCCAGCGTATGCACTCTATATCCGTCGGCCAGTGAACCTAGCAGGACGGCCGTCTTGCCCATTACAGAACGTTTGGTTAAAATCCACGCAGGATCAAGGACTAATGCCATTTCCTTTGCCGAAAGCCGTATTTTTGCACGCTGCATTGTTTTAAAGGTACCAAGAAACTGATACGCGTGATCAAAAGACTAGACAGACTCATTATAAAAGCATTTGTTGGCCCCTTCCTGGTTACTTTTATCATTGCCTTGTTTGTACTCGTCATGCAGTTCTTCTGGAAGTATATCGACGACCTGGTAGGGAAAGGATTGGACGGCTTTACGCTGTTGGAATTGACAGGACTGGTAACGACCAGTTGGGTGCCAATTGCATTACCCCTTTCCATCCTGCTCTCTTCTATTATGACCTTTGGCAACCTGGGTGAAAGTTTTGAACTCGTGGCCATCAAATCCGCGGGCATCCCACTCCTGCGGTTTATGCGACCGCTGCTCCTGATCACCTGCGGACTCTGCGTAGTGGCTTTCATGTTTGCCAATTATGTGATCCCGGTGGCGAACCTGAAGATGGAAACATTGATCCAGGATATACAGCAAAAGAAGCCGGCCTTTGACATCAGAGAAGGCATCTTCTATAATAAGCTTCCCCGGTATACCATCAAGATCAGTAAAAAGGATAAGACCGGAACGCATATTGAGAATGTCGTCATCTTTGAACAGGCCAATTTGCTGCAGGACAATTTGATTGTGGCCCAAAAAGGTATCCTAAGTACCTCTCCCGATAAACTAACCCTGAATTTCAAACTCGAAGATGGCTGGTACTACCAGGAAAAAGGACCCCGGTATTCAACCAATACGGATTACATAAGGTTGGGATTCAAGGATTACACCAAGCGCATCGACCTGAGTTCCTTTGCCATCAATCGTTCCAACGATAGCTTGTACAGGAGCAACTACCAAATGCTTAGTGCCCGGCAGCTATCGATTGCCATTGATTCCCTGAGAAAAGGAAACGAACTCTTTATAAAACACAACAACCTGGGCATTAATTCCTACCTGCACCTGGAAAAGATCAGGGACAGCACTTGGCTCTACGCCAAATCCGTTGTCGGGCATCCAAAATCCCTGGCGGCCATCATACCCGATTCCATGATGGCTCAGGTGGACGAAAGGGCGAGGGGATCATTAACGGGCCTCAGGAACCAGGTAGACGTGCAGCAACTGGAATATGCCTCCCAGGAGATGAATATCCGTTATCACTTGATCGAATGGCATCGTAAGTTTTCCCTGAGCGCAGCCTGCCTCGTGCTGTTCCTCATAGGCGCCCCCCTCGGTTCCATTATACGCAAAGGCGGCCTGGGATTGCCCCTGGTATTTGCCGTCGTATTTTTTGTGATTTTTCATCTCCTCAATACGTTCGGTGAGAAGTTCGCCAGAGGTCAGGTGATGAGCCCGCTCATGGGTATGTGGCTATCGGTTTTTTCCATGATACCCATCGGCCTCTTTTTAACATATAAAGCCATGCAGGATTCCCAACTATTTAGCCGGGAGTTCTACTACCGTACCTACAACAGGATCCGATCGCTCATCCATGAGTACAATAATCGGCCTTCCACCAAAAAAACACCCATTTAGCAGAAATATTGCATTTTATTCTGAATTTTATTAGATTTGCCAAATAATATTCGGAATTATATGCAAAATATCGATACTACAGACCTGCAGATCCTGGCTTTACTACAACCTGATGCCAGGGTTTCCAATGCCTCTCTTGCCAAAGAACTGGGGATGGCCCCTTCCGCTGTCCTGGAGCGTGTTCGTAAGTTGGAAGCCAAGGGAGTAATCGAAGATTATTTTACCCGGATCAATCCCCTTTCGGTGGACCAGAAATTGCTGTCCTTTATGTTCATCAGGACCAGTACCCCCCCGGGGGATACGCAATTAGCTGAGCAATTAGGCAATATTGCCGAGATACAGGAACTGCATATCATCGCCGGCGAAGACTGTCTCCTGGCCAAAGTGCGTACTTCGGACGCCCAGGCCCTGGTCACACTTATGCGGGAAAAGCTTAGCAAGATACCCGGTGTGGTTGCCACCAAAACGACCATAGTGCTTCAAACGATGAAAGAGAAGAATCACATTGTAATACCTAAGACGCTATGAGTACGGAAACAACACTTGTCCCCGCCGGGCAATCCCGTTGGGGACCCCTTGCCGCCTATCTGGCCGTGTGCATTATTTGGGGCTCCACCTATTTTGCCATCTCCCAGGCTATTCGCTCTATCCCTCCCATTCTGATGGTCGGATTGCGCTTTAGTGTTGCAGGAGGCCTTCTGATGACATGGTGCCTGATCAAGGGTGAGTCACTACCCCCCATAAAGACATTCGTGCAATGCGCCATCACCGGAATACTCCTGCTATACATAGGTAATACGGCGGTAGCCATAGCGGAAAAACACATAACCAGCGGACTGGCAGCCATTATAGTTGCCGCCCTCCCACTGTGGATGGTTATCCTGGATAAGGACCATTGGAAGGACTCCTTCTCCAGTGTAAAAGTAATTCTGGGCCTATGCCTTGGATTCACAGGGGTTGTCTTTCTTGTTACATTAGGGGGCAAGTCAGTGAGCTTTTCCATACATGATACGGCACAACTTACGTGTATGATCATCCTCATTATCGGCTCCGTCAGTTGGGCAGCCGGATCACTGTACTCCAAATACACCCCTGTGCCCGGGTCTACGTTTATAAAAGTGAGTCTTCAAATGCTCACCGCCGGAGTAGCCCTGCTAGCCACCAGTGCAGTCACCGGAGATATAGGCCGAACCGATTGGCGACAGGTGACTTTCGCCTCCTGGTCAGGGCTCATATACCTGATCACTTTCGGGTCACTGATAGGCTATCTGAGCTATATCTGGGTGCTTGGCGTATGGCCGGCTCACCGCGTAGGCACTTACGCTTACGTGAACCCCATCGTCGCCGTATTCCTGGGCTGGCGCCTGGGAACCCCTCCCGAGCCCTTAAGCGCCGGTCAGTTCATTGGCCTGGGCGTGATCCTCGCAGGGGTCGTGCTGGTCAACAGCAAACAGTTTAAAATGCAAAAGCCGGCGCCAAAATAATCGCTTATCTTCACCGCCGTAAAATTTCCGAATTATGCAAGCCTGGAAAGACTATCAGGAAAAGAACAAAGATCGCTTCCTGGAAGAATTGATTACCCTTCTTCGCATCCCAAGTGTCAGCGCCCGGAGTGAACACAAGCCAGATATGCAAAAGTGCGCCGGCGCGGTTCTTCAATTACTAAAGGACGCTGGTGCAGACAATGCCGAGATATATCCCACAGAGGGCCATCCCATTGTTTACGGAGAACGGCAGATAGATCCTTCCAAACCGACCATTCTGGTATATGGGCATTACGACGTACAACCGCCGGATCCCCTGGAATTATGGCACAGCGGCCCCTTTGACCCAGTGATCAAAGACGGTCGTATCTATGCCAGGGGCAGCGCAGACGACAAAGGGCAGGTCTTCATGCACGTCAAGGCCTTTGAAACCATGGTCCAAACCGGGACCCTGAGTTGTAATGTGAAATTCATCATAGAAGGAGAGGAAGAAATAGGCTCCCCTAACCTGGGAAAATTTGTGGAGGCACACACCGCCCTCTTAAAATCCGACGTGGTCCTAATCAGTGACACCTCCATGCTCAGTATAGAGGACCCTTCCATCGACGTAGGTCTGCGGGGGCTGTCTTATATAGAAGTGGCCGTCACTGGTCCCAACAGGGATCTTCACAGTGGGGTATACGGAGGAGCTGTGGCCAATCCCATTACCATCCTTGCCAGGATGATAGCCTCTATGCATGACGTGCATAATCACATCACCATCCCTGGTTTTTATGACGATGTGCAGGAATTGTCCACGGCAGAAAGGGCCGAACTGGCCAGGGCGCCGTTTGACGAAGCAGCCTATAAAGCAGACCTGGGTATTACGGAGCTTTGGGGCGAAGCGGGCTATTCCACCCATGAGCGGACTGGTATCCGCCCAACCCTCGAAGTGAATGGCATCTGGGGAGGATATACAGGAGAAGGCGCAAAAACGGTCCTCCCTTCCAAGGCATTCGCAAAGATATCCTGCCGGTTGGTTCCTAACCAGACCAGCGCCAAAATGACCGCGCTCATCTTGAACCACCTGCAAAAGATCGCTCCTTCTTCAGTAACCGTGGAAGCATATGAGCACCATGGCGGCGATCCTTACGTAACTCCGGTGGATTCGATTGAATACAAAGCGGCGGCCCGGGCGATAGAAGCTACTTTTGGGAAAGCCCCCATTCCTTTAAGAGGCGGCGGTAGTATTCCCATCACTGCCCTGTTTGAAAAATCATTGGGCGTGAAGGTGGTATTGCTGGGTTTTGGACTGGACAGTGACAACCTGCATTCCCCGAATGAAAAATTTGATCTGTTTAACTACTATAAAGGAATTGAAACCATTCCCTGGTTCCATCAATTCTTTGCAGAAATGCATCGGTAATGGAAAAAGAAAAGCTCAGGATCGATAAATACTTATGGGCCATCCGCCTCTTCAAAACGCGGAGCCTGGCAACAGACGCTATCGACAGCGGTAAGGTAAAAACACAAGGAGTATCCGTCAAGGCCTCAAGGGCTGTCAACGTGGGAGACGAATTTGAAGTCAGGGCGGAAGGACGGAAATGGGTCATAAAGGTGACGGCGTTACTTGCCCAAAGGAAACAACACGCCGAAGCCATTAAATATTATGCCGACTTGACTCCCCAGGAGGAACTGGACAGGATTAAGGCATACCAGCCTTCCTCTTTCCAGACGGGCAAGCGTCAAAGTAAAATTGGGCGTCCGACCAAGAAAGAAAGAAGGGACATAGAAGGTTTCATGGAAGATGATCCCGAATAGCACTGACTATGAGAATTGATATCATAAGCGTCTTACCCGAGTTGCTGGAAAGCCCACTCAGGCATTCCATCATGAAAAGGGCCCAGGACAAGGGCTTGCTGGAAGTCCATACTCATTCGCTCCGGAATTGGGCGGTGAATAAACATGGACAGGTGGATGATTACCAGTTCGGCGGAGGAGCCGGCATGGTGATGATGGCGGAGCCCCTTGTCAACGCCATAGAGGAACTGTCTGCGGGAGGAGCCTTTGAGGAAATTATATTTCTGACACCTGACGGAGAACAACTCACCCAACGAATTGCCAATCAGCTATCCATGCGAAAAAACCTGCTCCTGATCTGCGGCCATTACAAAGGCATTGATGAACGCGTAAGAGAACACTTTGTTACCCGTGAGATATCTATTGGTGACTACGTATTGAGTGGGGGAGAACTGGCGGCTGCGGTACTGGTGGATTCGATCGGGCGCCTTCTGCCAGGAGTATTGAATGATGAGACGTCCGCTCTATTTGATTCTTTCCAGGATGACCTGCTCGCACCCCCCGTCTATACCCGCCCTGCGGACTTCAGGGGCTGGAAAGTCCCTGAAGTCCTCTTGAGCGGGGATCCCAAAAAGATCGATGAATGGAGACATACGCAGTCTATTCAAAGGACCCGGGACCGAAGGCCTGATTTGCTGGATGACACTACGGATTCTGGAACAATTTCGGATCAACCGGCTGGTTGAAGGTGGCCTTGGTCACAGATACGTCCAGCTCTCCCTGGGGAAGCGTCATCTTGTATGAATAAGGCAAGGTATATCCTTCCGGAGACTTTTTATAATCGCTGAAAATCATATCCGTTTGGGTATCCGTTCCGTTCATATTGATTGTCAAAGAAGTCTTGTCAATCAGATAAGTGGTCGCATCTATATAAAAAACGACGTCGTTCTGACCCGTTTTTGACAGCTTTATCTTGTACGTATCTTTCCCGTCCACCTTTTCATTACCCAGCAAAGTGGCAGTATAGCCTTTCTGAGCATAGTTGAAGAACTGTCCGGCTAAATCCAGTTTGTTGGCATATGCCTTCACAGCTTCGTCGGGAAGAGGCTGGGGATCAGTGCTGCCGGACATGGGGCTCACAATCCATCCCTTATCCTTATTGATGACGGTGATCATTTTCGATCCCATCATTTCCATTTCGGTCCGCATTCCCTGGCCATTGGAAATCCACGTCTTGCCCGGAAGGTCCTGGCCCATGATCTGGCTGGAAGTTTCTGTGTATAAAGAAGTCAACGTAGCCAGCTTGTCTTTGCCGCCCATTGCGTCCAGGTTCTTATTGATGATATCATCCGCACTCTGGGAGAAGGCTTTTCCGCCTAATAAACAGACCGCCAGTGTAACTGTTAACCATTTACTTACTTGCATAAAGCTGAATTAATTAATTTGTTAATGACAATATTATAAAACATTTCACCAATTAGATACTTAAAACGGTTAAATGTTACAACCAAAATCCGTTCCACATACAACTAAAGCGTACTGAATGTTTTAAGTTATCTTCACCCAATGGAACCCAAGCACACCATCCGGGGCAGGATGATAGACATCCCCCGGAAAAAAATTGTACGTGCCGCCCTCACCATATCCGACGGCATCATTACCTGCATCGAAATTTTACCAGAAGAATCAGGGAACGCCGGCGCAGCCGAAAACGAACCCTATATCTGCCCCGGATTCATAGACGCCCATGTGCACATTGAAAGCTCCATGTTGGTCCCGTCCGAATTTGCCCGGCTGGCTGTGGTTCACGGAACCGTGGCTACCATCAGCGATCCCCATGAAATCGCCAATGTGTGCGGTCTGGAAGGGGTTCAATATATGATATCCAATGGGAATCAAGTTCCGTTTCACTTTTATTTCGGGGCGCCCAGTTGCGTGCCGGCCACCATTTTTGAAACGTCGGGAGCTGTATTAACCGCGGTTGAAATCACCACTTTGCTGGAGAATCCGGAGATCAGATACCTCAGCGAAATGATGAACTTTCCGGGCGTTCTCGCAGGTGATCCCGAAGTGATGGAGAAGATAGCTATAGCCCACGGCTTGGGAAAGCCTGTGGACGGGCACGCTCCCGGGCTCCGGGGAGATCAGGCAAAAGCTTACGCAAGCGCCGGGATATCCACTGACCATGAATGCTTTACAGAAGCCGAAGGGCTTGAAAAGTTGCAATACGGCATGCATATCCTCATCCGGGAAGGAAGCGCTGCAAAGAATTTTGATGCCCTGATCGGGTTACTGAGGGACTACCCGGAAAAAATCATGTTCTGCAGCGATGATAAGCATCCGGACAGTTTGGTGGCCGGACATATCAACAAGCTTTGCGCCCGTGCCATAGCGGCCGGTATTCCGCTCTTCAACGTCCTGCAAGCCGCCTGTATAAACCCCATACTTCACTATGGCCTGGACCTGGGGCAATTACGGGAAGGAGACAGCGCCGACTTTATCCTGTTGGATGACCTGGAACAGTTCACCGTTCGCCAAACATTCGTCAGGGGACAGTCCGTCGCGATCGAAGGGAAAACCCTCATACACTCAGTCCCGGCTTTACCCATCAACAAGTTCCGCAGCAGGTCCGTCACCGAAAGCGACTTCAGGTATCCTTTACAGAAATGGGGAGAAAGCGAGCCCGAGAACTTTGAACAGGTCCGTGTCATTGAGGCCTTCGATGGTCAACTAATCACCGGTAAATTGGAAGTACCCCTGAGTGATCTGTACGTGCATGACGGCGTCTTGGAGAGCAATCCTGAAAAAGATATTTTAAAAATAGTGATGGTTAACCGTTATCAGGCAAATGCGCCGGTATCCAAGACCTTTATCCGGAACTTCGGCCTGAAACATGCTGCTATAGCCAGCTCCGTGGCACACGACAGCCATAATATCATAGCCGTGGGGACAGATGATATTTTACTCGCCCAGGCCGTACGCCTCATCCTCGATGCCAAAGGAGGCATTAGCTGCGTGACACCCCAGGGGGAGGGCCTGCTCCCACTGCCCATAGCCGGCCTGATGAGTGCGGAGGATGGATATGAAGTAGCTTCCGCATATACGAAACTGGATAAGATGGCAAAGGACGCGGGCAGCCTGCTTTCCGCCCCTTTTATGACATTATCTTTCATGGCCCTTCTGGTGATTCCCCACCTCAAACTGAGTGATAAGGGGCTTTTTGACGGAGACGATTTTAAAATTATCTGACAATGGAAAAGATACGCTGTGGCTGGGCCGAGAAGGATGATCTCTATCGCGCCTACCATGACGAAGAATGGGGAACGCCCCTTCACGACGACCGTAAATTGTTTGAATTGCTGAACCTGGAAGGGGCCCAGGCGGGGTTAAGCTGGTATACCGTCCTTACCAAAAGGGCCAATTATGCCAAGGCATTTGACCAATGGGATCCCGTAAAAATTGCCCGGTATACTGACAAAAGGGTCGAAAAATTATTAGAAAATCCCGGCATTATCCGGAACCGCCTCAAAGTAAATGCCACCGTCTCGAATGCCAAGGCCTTCCTGGCGGTTCAAAAGGAATATGGCTCCTTTGACGCATATATCTGGCAATTCGTCGGACACAAACCCCTCATTAACCATTGGGAAAAATTGAGTCAGATACTTCCCACGACGCTTCAGTCTGATGCTATGAGCAAGGACTTACGCAAAAAAGGTTTCAAATTCGTAGGGTCTACGATCTGCTATGCCTTTATGCAGGCTTCAGGGATGGTGAACGATCACCTCCTGTCTTGCTGGAAGCGGCATTAGCCGAACGTTGTACGCATCGGCCGCCCGGTCGCATCAGCCGATCTTTACCACATCCCTGTTTTTTGATTCTTTCATTTTGGCGGGGATATGCCTGAGAATTTCATCCCTCAGTGCGTTGACCAAAGTACGCTTGACATAATGCCGGTGGATAGCCAGGCTGACTTCCCGGACCGGAGCCGGGTCCTTGAAGAAGCGGACCATTTTCTGCTGCCGGGTGCTCAGATCCTGTAAGGCCAGCTCAGGGAGGATCGTCACCCCGGAATTTGCCTCCACCATTTTCATGAGGGTCTCGATGCTCCCTGCCTCATAATGAAAATTATCATGATCGGCAACCTGCTTGCGTAATTCACAAAGATTGAGGATCTGGGAACGCATGCAATGGCCCTCTTCCATCAACCACAGGTGTTTCACATCGATGTCCTCCGCGAGTACGTATTTCTTATCCCAGACGGGTTCATTTTTTGCCGCGTATACGACAAACTCTTCGTAAAACAGGGGGATTTCCGTCAACTGAACATCAGCCAAAGGAGTAACGAGGATCCCCACATCCAACACCCCGCTTTTCAATTGTTCGATGATCGTTTCGGTACGTACCTCGATGATAGTCAAACGGACAAGGGGGTATTTTTTTAAAAAAGATTTGATAAAAAGGGGCAATAGATAGGGCGCCAGGGTTGGAATGATTCCCACTTTTAACTCTCCGTCCACCGAACCCTTCTTCTCCGTGACCAGTTCCTTCAGCCGGGCCGTTTCCTTCAGGATTACCCTGGCTTGCTCGACAATGGGCTTTCCTAATTCAGTGGTGGCCACCGGCTGCTTGCTCCTGTCAAAGATCTTCGCACCCAGTTCCTCTTCCAGCTTGTGTATCATCATACTCAAGGTGGGCTGGGTAACAAAACATTTTTCTGCTGCCGTAGCAAAATGCCTGTAGGTATCTACGGCTACAATATATTCCAGTTGTTGGAAGTTCATATGAATTTGATTTTAGCTTTCCCGGCATAGCGGGTCAATGGCCCTACGCATCCGTTCCGTTCCAGAGCGCCCCGCCGATACTATCCCTCCTCGCGCCTGTTACGGAAGCCAATGTATTTTCCTCCTGCCTCATGCGAAGAAGGCCGATCAAAGCCATGATCAGGGCTTCCTTATAGTCCACCAGCCCCGTATCGGGAACCATCACTGTTATCCCCAGGGGTTCCATTACCTCCCGGAGCCTCCGTATAAGAAATCCATTGTGTGCGCCCCCCCCGGTCACTAACATTTCACCTCCACCCGACACTTCCTTTCCCGCACCCCGGGTCGTCCTTTGTTCTTCAATGGCCCTGGCGACCTGCACCGAAATATGTTCTACATAGGTACAGAGTCCATCTTCCGTATTGCAGCCACTGGCCTTGATCATGCCGTATACCTGGTCCAGGCCAAATTCGTTGGCCAGGGACTTGGGGAAGGGTTGCCCGTAATAGTCCAGGCTATTCAGGTCATCCAGCAGGGTCGGTATTATTTTACCCGATGCCGCCCGGTGACCGTCATCATCATAGGCAGCCCCCTTTTCCCGGGCAAGCAGGTTCAATACCCCGCAAGCGGGACACACATCAAAAGCGGTATAATTTCCACCAGCTACCATGGAAATATTGGCGATGCCGCCCAGATTCAGGAAATAATGCTGCCCGGGAAACAATAATTTCTCTCCGATGGGTACAATGGGGGCCCCCTGGCCGCCCAGGGCAACATCCAGGGAACGAAGGTCCGTCACTACTTGTAAGCCCGTAGCCGCCGCAATGGCAGCCCCATCTCCTAATTGGGCGGTCATTCCCCGTGCGGGAAGATGGAATACGGTATGGCCATGGGAAGCCACCAATTGGACTTTGAAATCCAGGTCATTCTCTTTTATAAAACGGTTGACTTCTTCCCCGATATACTGACCATATGCACTGTGCAACAGTAGGTATTCCCTGGCAGACAGATCCCCTGCCCCTTTCAATCGCCGCGCCCAATCCTCGCTATACCCGCTGGTTTCCGCCGAAATGACGGTATATCCCCACTTTCCTGCACTCCAGTGCAAGTGAACAAAGGCTATATCCAACCCATCCATGGAACTTCCGCTCATGACCCCAATAACCCGATATATCATAAATTTTTATAGTTTTGTCCGCTGAAGCCGCAATTTCGCATATCCCAAAGACATTACCAGAAGACATTAGACACGAAATTAGAATTTTCATTTATGCATGTAGTCAATCTGAGTGAAAAACATTCCCTGCTGAGTAACTGGGTGTCCGAACTACGTAATGTGGAAGTCCAAACAGACAGGATGCGCTTCAGGCGCAACCTTGAGAGGATAGGAGAAGTGGTGGCCTATGAGATCAGCAGGCACCTTCCCTGGGAAAATACCGAGGTAGCCACCCCCATGGGAACGGCTACTTCCAAGTTATTGAAAGAACAACCCGTCCTGGCCACCATACTCAGGGCAGGACTCCCCCTTCACCAGGGTTTACTCAATTACTTCGATAAGGCGGATAACGCCTTCATTTCAGCTTACCGTAAGCACCACCGGGACGGGACCTTTGAAATTAGCCTGGAATATGTCAGTTGTCCGGCCTTGGAAGGCCGGGTACTCATCGTATCCGACCCCATGCTCGCCACCGGCGCCTCCCTGGTAAAAACATTGCAATTCCTTAAGGAAGAAGGCCATCCGGCGGAAATTCATGTGGTCGCAGCCATTGCCTGCACGGTCGGCATCGAATATGTCCTGCGGACATTCCCCAACGCCTGGATTTGGTGCGGGGATATTGACGATGAATTGACCGCCAAAGGTTATATTGTACCCGGATTAGGGGATGCGGGAGATCTGGCGTATGGAGTGAAGGTCCAAATGTAAAATTTTCTTATTTTTATACGAATTTGAGGGAACTTGACGTTAATGTAAGGTTACAATGTTAGGCTTTAATTAATCCGGTGGGCAGAATATGCTCTATGAAATAAACTAACAGGGACTGACGGTGATTCTGGACAATGACAGGATTCCATAGCTCCTATGAAAATTTGACTGATGAAAATATCGCTGCTTTTATTACTGCTGTCCTTTTCGTTCGTGAGCCTCCATGCCCAGGATCCACATTTTTCCCAATTCTTCGCCTCCCCCCTTACCCTTAATCCTGCACTGACAGGTAAGTTTGACGGGTCTTACAGGATAGCCGGCAATTACCGCAACCAATGGCCAACAATTAATAACGCTTTTACTACCGCGACCCTGTCATTTGATACCCGCATATTGGAAAATCGCCTCCCGGACAATGATGATTGGGGAATTGGCTTTATTGCTTTGACCGATCAGCAAGCCGACGGCGTGTTAAACCAAAATTATTTTTCTGCTTCCACCGCCTACCACAAAGGCCTCGACGAAGACGGATATCATCAACTATCCATAGGTTTCCAGGCTACCTACGCCAGCAGCCGGCTTGACGGGACCAAAATTAACCTGGGCGATGAGCTCGCCCCTGATGGAACGTGGAGCATCCCTTCCAATGATCCCTTTGCCAACAGGGTATTCCAACTACATTATTTCGATTTCAATACCGGTATCCTCTACAACGGATCTACCAGCGACCGGAATAATTTTTATGTCGGAGCTTCCTTGTACCATATCAATCAACCAAAGGAGAGTTTTGACGACGCCAACTACCTGCTGCCTGTAAGGTGGACTATACATGCCGGGGGGCACTTCCCGATTTCCGATAATGCCTCCGTTTACCTGAGCGCCCTCCACCAATCCCAAGCTGGCGCCAGCGAAACCGTTGCCGGAGGCGCCATTGCTTTGAACGCAAATGACGACTGGTATGTCAACCCCACCAACGTATATATAGGAGCCTGGGTCCGGTTCGGAGATGCGATACTGCCTTATATCTCCCTGGAATTCTCCGGCATGCAACTGGGCTTGTCTTATGACACCAATATCTCCCCCCTTAAAACGGCTTCTAACAGCCGGGGTGGTATTGAAGTATCCCTCATTTACGTAAAGAAGCCCGCCGATCCAAAGAAACGACACCTGAACTGTCCTAAATTTTAGTTCGTAAAATTTTATTGCCCCTTGACCCTGCTTACATGGGCATGCCCCTTCACTGAAAACCGAAAGGGTAGTAAGGCATCCATACCAGCATAATCGACTCCGATGCGCGGCGTGGCTTCGATATCTTCCGAAGGAAACGAAAAGGCATCCTGGGCAAGGTAGATCACATCCCCCAAAAGGCTGACGCCCGAATATTCCGTAGTGATCCCAAGCGCCTTGGATACGTTCCCGGGGCCCCTTCCCAAGGTCTTGTCCGCAGGGGATTTCCCTGTTCTCATCGTCATTGTCTCCAGACCCTTCAAGGGATCGATTCCCCTGATCAGTACCGCGTGAGGCGTATCTGCCTCGTGGGTAACTACATTGAATAAATAATGGATTCCATAGCAGAGATAGACATAAGCCGTCCCTCCGCGGCCATACATCACTTCCGTTCTGGAAGTCCTTCTATCCCCATACGCATGGGAAGCGCGGTCTGTGACGCCCGCATAGGCTTCCGTTTCTACAATACGACCACTAGTAAGGCCATCCCCTAACCTGGTGACGATCACTTTCCCAATCAAATCCTTTGCGATCAGGAGCACATCTTTACGCTCATAGAAACTCCGTGGCAGCTTTTTCATCCGGCAATAATTATTTGACTACTTTTACGGTTGGCCGATTTTTATACTGAAAACCCTTTTGTCTTGTTAAAGGAACTCATCATATCCTTTCAATCCTATTATCAGGCGCATCTGTTCATAAGCAGGCACAAATTATGGAAATGGATCATTATCCCGGGTATCCTGTATGCCATACTTTTCTCCGTGGGTATCTGGTTCTTTATAAAATCCTCTAATGAGTTCATTGGATACCTCTCCAGCCTCTTAGACATCCCCCATTGGCTCGAACAAATGCAGAGCAGGTGGCTGAACTTCTTCATGATCTTTGATGAGCTCATCCTGAGACTCGTGCTGCTGCTATTTTACTTTTCCCTGTTCAAATACGTTATCCTCATTATCGGATCTCCGCTGTTTGCCTACCTGAGTGAAAAGACAGAGGCCATTATAGAAGGAAAAGAATATCGTTTTAACTGGAAGGTAATGTGGGGGGACATTCAACGGAGCATCCTCCTGGCTTCCCGTAATGCCTTATGGCAGACCGTCTACACTTTTACCCTGCTGCTCATATCCTTCATCCCCGTTATTGGATGGATCACCCCCCTGGTAGCCTTCCTGATAGAATGTTATTATTATGGTTTTTCAATGCTGGACCATAGTTGCGCCAGGCACGAGTTATCCAGGGCCAGCAGTATTGAATTCATCGGGGAGAGAAAAGGACTGGCAATAGGGAACGGAATCGTTTTCTACCTGATGCACATTGTGCTGGTCGTGGGTTGGGTGCTGGCTCCCGCTTACGCCCTGATTGCCGCCACCCTGAGTCTTTATCCCATTAAACAGCAATCTCTATGAGTCCTGCACCACAGGTATACCTGATCCCCACCGTACTGGCCGAAGATTCGACAGAGGCGATTCCCGCTTATATTTTGCCATCTGTTCTTTTATGTTCGGTCTTTTATGTGGAAAATGAGCGTACTTCCAGACGGTACCTGAAGAAGCTTTCTAAGGAGATCGTTATCGATGATTATAAATGGGTAACCATTCAGAAGGCCGAAGGCCCTGTTATGCAGGAGTTCTATGGGGATCTGAGGCAGGGGCGCATAATTGGGATAATGAGTGAGGCTGGATGCCCTGGGGTGGCTGATCCAGGCCAGGCGTTGGTGGCCGCTGCCCAAAAGTCGGGCGCCATCGTGAAGCCTTTGGTGGGGCCCAGTTCCATACTTTTGGGGCTAATGGCCAGCGGCATGAACGGGCAACTTTTCCGGTTCAATGGATATTTACCGATTGACAACGCAGCCAGGCATAAAGCATTGAAAGAATTGGAAGCCGACTCGGAGAAAACCGATTGCACGCATATTTTTATTGAAACCCCTTACCGCAACAACGCTTTACTGGAAACTATCCTGAAACACTGCCAACCCCAAACCAGGATATGCATCGCAGCAAACATCACCGGAGAAGGAGAATCCATCCGTACCCGAACCGTGGCAGATTGGAAAAAGGACATCCCCGACCTGCACAAAATACCCGTATTGTTCTTATTAAATACCTGAAGGACCCTACTGAATACTTGAAGGACCGGTCCCTGGCTGAATGGAGATAATACTGTCCACGACATAACGGCTGTCACCTCTCCAGGGCAATCCCCCGATATATTCCTTATAGTGCAATTCAACGATCTTTGAACTGTTGAGCATTAACCGCTGGGCAACACTATCATTCACCACAGAAAAAGGAAACTCATGGGACTGCATGGCTCCCGCCACTTTGGATCCAAAGCCGGCCTGGATCATTTTCCCTTCGTATGTCTTAAAAACAAGTCCGCTTTTTACTACATAATTTAATTGGCCCGCGCTCACTCCGGTGCCATAAACAAAGTAGAAGCGGTAATAAATGAAGCCCACAATAACGAGTACAATGACAATAGTCAGCCCGGTAACGATTTTTTTCATCATAGTGCAGGTTTAAATCCCGTAGGTGCTTACAAGATATATTAAAGCTGTCATATTTACTGCGCCCAACAACAATTCTCTGCGATTTACGGCCTCAAACAGGTCGTTGGCTGCGTGGTGATAGTCGAAATATCTCTGAGAATCGGGTACCAGTTCTCCTACAACACTCTTGACCCCGATCAACGGCTCGACATCCGCACCAGCTCCTCCTATTTGCCACTGATAGACTCCGTAGGGCTCAAATAATTGCCTCCAGGCAGTGAAATGCACGAATTGCTCCCTGGTGGCGTGAATAGAGAACCCCCTTGGCGTGAAGCCCCCATTATCGCTTTCCAGTCCAAATATGTATTGATTTCCATCCTTTGCCGCACTGTCCGCATAGGCGGTCCCGCCCCTTTCCCCGTTTTCCTCATTCATAAACAGTACAGCCCTTACGGTCCTCAAAGGCGTTATACCCGATGCTTTCAATGCCCTGATGACTTCAATGCTTTGCACTACTCCGGCCCCATCATCCTGCGCCCCTTCAGCCAGGTCCCAGGAATCCAGATGCCCCCCAACGGTCACAATTTCTTCCGGGTGCTGACTGCCCCGTAACTCACCTATCACATTGAATGAAGGTACGTCCGGTAACATCTTGCAGCCGGTCTTTATATGCAACCTGGTAACCATCCGCATTCTTAGATAATTACTCAATTTGTCCGCATCATTGGTACTGAGGGCCAGTGCGGGTATTTTAGGCAGGGTGCTGTCATAAACGGTTGTTCCCGTATGGGGGAAGTCACTGGGTATTGTCGACAAAGAGCGGATAACCACTCCAACCGCACCATACCTGGCAGCCTTACTGGGCCCCTGGACCCTATAAACTACCGCATCCGAATAAGCCTGAAAGGTGTTCACGAAGGTTTGTTTCATCGGGTAATCAAAAAAAACAATCTTCCCTGCAATCACTTTTTTTCCCAGTCGATCCAATTCATCAAACGATCTCACTTCAATGACCGGGGCACTGACACCTCCGGGGGCCGTTCCTATAGAATTTCCTAAAGCGCATGCATTCAGTAGGATCTTCTTTCCCCCTGCCACCGTGAGATCAGCCTCTTCCTTTTCTCCCCTCACCCAATGAGGCACCAGGCAAGGCTGTAAATAGACCGTGTCTGCCCCGGCGTCAATGAGCATCTGCCTCACCAATTCCACCCCCTTTGCTGCGTTGGCAGAACCGGATAACCGGGCGGGCGCACCTTTACACAATGTCTTTAGATTGATATACGCCTTCCCTTCGGTAAGGATATTATCAGCCATCCGTCGAATGGCCGACGAGTCTTGGCTGGGCGTCAGATCTGTGGTAGATTGGGCGTCGGCAGCCGGGGGAAAGGTCATAGCCATCAAGAGGCAGGATAGAACGAATTTCATATTGCGAAGCTAATTAAAAAATGTGCGTTATGCGCGAGGCCGGCGGAGGCGGCCAGGGAAGCCATGGCTTCCCGCTCTGGCCGTCCGGGTTTTCGTGATTCGACCGAACTCCCCTACCTTCGTTCCCGGAATAAAAATCAATCAGATGAGAATTGGGATCGTTTGCTATCCGACTTTCGGTGGGAGTGGAGTACTGGCTACCGAACTGGGAAAAGCACTGGCCGACAAAGGGCATTTTGTTCACTTTGTCACCTATCGGGAACCGGTTCGATTAGGGGGTTTCAACGCCAATATATTTTATCACGAAGTCCGCGTCCCTACCTATCCCTTGTTTGATTATCCACCCTACGAATCCGCACTGGCCTCGACCCTCGTAGACGTCACCCTCAACAATAACCTGGATCTCCTGCATGTGCACTATGCCATTCCCCACGCCTCGGCTGCTTATATGGCCAAGAAAATATTAGAGGGCCAGGGCAGGAATATTCCGTATATCACCACCCTGCACGGCACGGACATTACCCTCGTAGGCAGGGACAAGACCTACGAACCTGTCGTGGCGTTTTCGATCAATCAATCCGATGCCATAACGGCCGTTTCCGACAACTTACGTGAAGAGACATTGAAGTCCTTCAGCATCAATAAAGAAATAGAAGTGATCCACAACTTCGTGGACGTAAAACGCTTTCAAAGGAAGCCCATCGATGCTTTCCGGCAGGTGATCGCTCCCAATAATGAAAAGATACTGCTCCATGCATCCAATTTCAGAAAGGTAAAGCGCGTGGAGGATGTGGTACGCATCTTTGCTGAAGTGCGCAAAGAATTACCCGCCAAGTTACTGATGGTAGGAGATGGTCCTGAAAGGCATATGGCTGAAAGCCTGTGCAGGGAAACTCCTTACTGCGAGGACATCCGCTTTTTGGGTAAGCAGGAACAGATGGAAGACATCCTGGCCATTTCAGACCTTTTTGTACTTCCTTCCGAATACGAAAGCTTCGGCCTTTCAGCCCTTGAAGCCATGGCCTCTGGTGTGCCCGTCATATCCACCAATGCAGGGGGCCTGCCGGAGATCAATATTCAAGGCGTTACCGGCTTTATGGGGGAAATTGGAGACGTGAGTACTATGAGCAGGTATGCCGCCGACCTGCTCATAGATGAAACGCTGTTTAAACAGATCAGTGAACAAGCGCGTGCCCAGGCTCAAAGGTTCGACATTCAGAATATCGTACCTAAATACGAAGCACTCTACGAAAGGTTTATATGAAGGTGAAAACCGCGGCTCCAAGGTCTGGCCGCTATCTTCCGCTGGGTCTTAACCACGATTCCGGGTTCTGGGTATTCATATCCATCATGAGGACGAACTCCAGTTGGCCGTTGCCCGAGTCCCCGACAGCCACCTGCCCCACCACCTGCCCTGTATGCAAGTGGTCTCCCTTATTGACGCTGGCCGAAGACAAGTTGCTATAGCAGGTAAAATAATTCCCATGCTTGACGGTGACTTCAGTAGACCCGCCTACGTCGCCAACAGAGACGACATCTCCGTCAAAAACCACTTTGACAGAAGCTCCGACGTCTGTGCCGATGGTAAGGCTTGTGTTATTCCAATCAATTTTCGTTCCTTCTACCACGTTCCTTCCGTAGTGTGCAATGATCCAGCCTTTAGATACTGGCCAGGGAAGATGCCCTTTATTAAACTTAAAGTCAGATGCAAGTTTGATATTCTCCGGATTATCGAGCAGGACACTGGTATGTATGGTTTTAGGCGCCTCCGTCCGGGTAATGGGGGAAAGCGTAACGGCCTTTCCCTCCGGAGGGGAAGTCTTGGAAGAAGAAGGCGTGTTCGCTGCGGCGCTGGCATTTTTGGCTTCCAATGCGGCAGCCTTGCGCTCCCGTTCCGCCTTGGCTGCTTCTTCCTTCTTGGCCATGTCCATTTCGTGACGGACGACCGTATTGATGGCTAGTTGGAGGTGTTGCAATTGGCGGTGTTTATTTACAATAGTGCTTCCCAGTTCCTTCTCCTTCGACTTCAGATCGGATACCACTTCATCCTTTTCCTTCTTTTCCTCTTCCAGCTTGATCCGGGCCTTGCTGTCATTGGACAGCACTTCCCCTTTCTGGACTTTCGTATAGGCAAAATCCTTGGCTTTGTTCTGTATCAACCCTTCCGTCTTCATGATTTCCACTACCTGCTGTTCCCGTTGAGCTCTATATGTTTTCAGGTATTCCACGCGGCGAACGGCATCATTGAAACTGGTGGCGGAGAATATGAAATTAAGGAAGTCGTAACTGCTCTGATTCTTGTACGCGTAGATAAGGCTTTTGGCATAATTGGCCTTCAGGGTATCCAGGTCCCCCCTGAGCCGGTAGATTTCCCGGTTGATCAGGAACATGCTATCGTCCACCGCCCTCACCTGGGCATTGATGTTTTCGATTTCCTGGTTGCGTAACCGTATCTTTCTTTGAATGAGGTTCAGTTGGCCCAGGCTTTCCTTTTTATTCTTCTTTACCGTGTTGTAGGTATTGTTCACTTCTTCCAGTTCACGCAGGGTTTCCTGGCGCTCTTTCTCCAATTCCGTACGGGATTGCTGCGCCATTAAGGATGAGGTCCACCACATTAAACAAAAAGCAAGGAATAATATCCGCATGATTACAGGGTATTAACGCAAATTAATTATTTTAACGGGAATACCACCCCGATATTGTTTTGGGCGGCGGCGCTATCGGTAATTTGGCGCCGCCGCCCAAAACCGCTTATGATGCGCCTTCGGCCGGCGGGCCTGTGGCCCGCCCTTGTTTGGGCGGCGGCGCTATTTAACCCTCTTGTATTTTTTAGGGATGTTGAACGGATAATTTAAAGGAATATTAAAGTCGAATTGCTTGAAGTTAAGCTCTATATCCACCTTTGTTTTTTCGGAAAAACCGATGCTGCGGGTAGTGGCAAATAAGATATTCCCCTTCCCTACATAATCGTCATACGTGAGGTCTGCAGTACGGTTGCGGGTAGAATCCACGTCGTCCAGTTTGCTATGCATCACCCTGTCATCCCCGTTGGCGAGGGTCACCAGGTGCTTAAAGAGGTCTCCCGTGCTCAGCAAAAAAACAGACCCTGGCCCCTGCCGGTAGGCAGTAATGCGGTTCCTGTCAAAGAAAACAAGATTCCCTACCAGGAGATCCTGCAGGGAGCCGAAATCAAAGGGTATCTCCGCCACTTCCTGAAGGTAGCTCAGGGTGCGCGTTTTGTAGGTATGGGCCAGTTCATCAAGGATTTTGAGCGTATCCGGTGTGATCAGGATCCGGAAAACATTAATGCCCAACGGACCCGAGATATCAACCCAGATTATACTGTCCTTTTTCATCCGGATATTGGCCGTAAAATTGGGCTGACGGCCCTGTGCATTGCTATAATCTACTTTTACCTTGGCCGAGAAGGTCGTATAATCAATATGATGGGCATACATTCCTTCAAGGACTTCGTGCAAGTGCGCGAGGGAATCCGGATGAACGTCCTTATGCACGATCACCATCTCCGTCGTATCCTTTTTGCTGATCACCTGTTGCATCTTCCGGGCGGACCGGGTGGACCTGCAGGATCCCAATATGATCGTCCCTGCTGCTACAATTGCCAAAACCGTATTAAATCGCATTAAAATGATTTTATTTATGCCCCGTATGACCAAACCCGCCTTCATTACGATCAGTGACCGCAATTTCATTGACCGGGATCCAGGATATCTGCTCCACTTTTTGAATGACCATCTGCGCCACTCGGTCTCCGGGGGCGATGACCTGGGGCTCCTTGGACAAATTCACAAGGATGATCTTGATCTCTCCCCTGTAATCAGCATCAATCGTGCCGGGAGAGTTCAGGCAGGTAAGCCCCTGCTTGATAGCGAGTCCGCTCCTGGGCCTTACCTGGGCCTCATAACCTTCCGGGAGTTCTATGAAGAGACCGGTTGGAACAGCCGTCCTTTCCAGGGAACCGAGGGTTAAGGGATCTGCAAGGTCTGCTCTCAGGTCCATGCCTGAAGATCCGCTGGTAGCATACGTCGGCAATGGATTGGCCGAGCGGTTGATGATCTTAACGTCTAAGGATGCCATGGGTGCAAATGTAGGATAACTTTGTCAGGATGCACGCTCCACAAGGACGGTCGCGTAAGCTACCAATCCCTCTTCACGGCCCACAAATCCCAGCTTTTCAGTAGTAGTGGCTTTAACGGATATATCCTGCACCGTGAGTCCCAGGATGCGGGCAATCGTTTGCTGCATTTCAGGGACATAAGGTTTGATCTTAGGTTTCTCAAGGCAGAGGGTGCTATCAACATTGACAACCTGGTACCCCGCCGTGCGGACAAGGAGGGCCGTACGCTCCAATAGTATCTTTGAGTCAATCCCCTTAAATTCATCAGAAGTATCCGGGAAATGTGTCCCTATATCTCCCAATGCCGCCGCTCCCAGCAAGGCGTCACAAATGGCATGCAGCAGAACGTCCGCGTCACTGTGCCCAACAGCTCCTTTTTCAGAAGGGATGAGCACTCCGCCCAACCACAACTGCCTTCCTACTGCCAACTGGTGAAAATCCACACCGGACCCTATCCTAAACGACATGATTTTTTTTGCAATGTTAATGAATGTTGGGGCAATGCGAAGGTTTAAAAATGGCCCGGCGGGCTGCCGCCAAAAAAGGCCGGAGAATGATCTCCGGCCTTTCATCGGGATCAAAGACCCCATTATTTTAATAATGATATATGCTACTTGGATTCTGCTTTACCCAGATCAAACAATACACCAAACCGGATCGTATTGCTCAGGGGGTTGCGCGTCGTGCCGCTGCCGGAAGGAACCAAATAGGAAAAATTGAGTCCGAAGGCTTCGTATTTGAGTCCTACTCCCAGGGAAACGTACTGTAAGTCGCCCTGTGAAGCGTCTTCGTAATAATATCCGGCCCTAAGGGCGAATTGGTTATTGTACCAGTACTCAGCACCCAGGGACATTTGAAGTAATTTCAATTCGTTGCTGAAACTACCCGCATCCCCGAAAGAACTAAACCAGCTGGAGACGAGACCTTTACTCCTGTATTCTGTCAGTGAAGAATCCGTGAAATTAGCAGGGGGCGTAGGAACCAACAGCTTATTTACGTCCAGGGCGAAGGTGATCTTATTATATTCGTCAAAGACTTTTGTGTAAGCAGCCCCTATACCCAGGTTGGCAGGAATATAGTCTTTGGCGGTGGCGTCATTGGTGTAGGCTATTTTGGTACCCAGGTTGGTAATAGCGGCCCCGAAAGACCATCCCCCGGTTCCTTCGCGCACTCCGTTGTAGTAGAAGCTAAGGTCACCCGCTACCGAAGTACCGGCCTTATAGCTGACTCCGGAATTATTTACATCTCCGGTCGCCAGTTTGGAATTGATATAGCGCAAGGCCAATGCAACGCCTATTTTATCGGATAACTTACGGGAATAACCTATATCCCAGGAAAATTCCCGTGGATTCTGTGAGGCCAACGTATTCCCGGAATAATCTACGAATTGAATACTTCCCAGGTTAAAATACCTGATTGAAGTAGTGATCGCCTGGTCATCACTCAGCTTATAGTAACCTGCAAAAGACATCAGGTATACGTCCGTAACGCCAATGTCTTTCAGCCAGGGAGAATAGGTTAGGGCAATGCCCGATTTATTCTCCATAAAAGGTATTTTGGAAAGATTTGTAAAGACGCTGTTTGCATCCGGGGCGATAGCTAAGCTGGCGTCCCCCATACCCCCTGTCCGGGCATCCGCCGAGATTCGCAGCATGGGTACTGCAGTTGTCACTACCGGTAATTGACCATTCTGAGCGAGAAGGTTAGAAGAGGTAAGTGTGGCAAGCAAAGAAACAGCAATTAGTTTTATGGTACTATGGTTCATCAAGTACATGGATTTTATTGAGCGTAAAATTAATTTTTTTATTGATTTTGGTACGACTAAATATACAACTGTTAAAATATCTATAAAAGGACCATTTTGTTCATTGCGGTGGCGACCTGCCCACTCATCGTACGCACCTGAAGTTCAAACAAATATACTCCTTTCCCCAATTTATTTCCAAAATCATCCCTTCCGTCCCATTCCAACTCAGAAGAACGGTTTCCGGTCGAAATTATTGTTTGCCTGACAACTTTAATTATTTTGCCTGTAATGGTAAGGATACGGATCATTACCTGCAATGGCTCCCCGGGACGGTTGTGTTCGAACCAAAATTGGGTATGGGTGGTAAACGGATTAGGGTAATTCAGCACATGAGAAAGGACGAGTTTACCATCCCCCTCTACAATAAAGGTGAGGATCGCCTGGGACGAGTTATCCACTACATCCCAGGCCCGAATAATAAGCGTGTGCAAGCCCGGACTGAGGGTAGGGAGCGGAAATTGAACGGTCCCGCTCTGGTAGCTGTTGGAGGCCCCTTCGTAGAATTTATCCAGGTTGTAGGGCGAGCCGGTATTGTCGTCCAAAACGGCGGTGATATCGTGCCCTATACCTGACCCCGTGGTATTTATGCCGCTGGAATCAGAGAGGTTCAGTAGCAGGATCGGGTTCTGGTTGGTAATGCCCCCATTAACAAATTGATTATCATTAAGATATGCCTTAATTACGGGGCCAGTATGGTCGTTCACCGAGTTGTTTCCCGTTCCGCCCACCAATATGGAATCAGCTCCCGCCGCATCAGTGCTCCCGTTGCTGGCATAATAGATCACCTTCCCCTTGCCCAGGGTATAGTCAATGTCTTTGGGAACGACAAACGACACCTGGAATTTTCCCGCAGACACCGAGGCCTTCCCATTAAAAATGATGTTATTCTGCTGGGAAAAGGTTGTCACAATGCTGCCTGGATTGTTCCCCCTGGTCTTGGTGAGCGACGGCTTATCGTAGACCGACACATATACCGTCCCGTTGAATCCCGGTTGGAGAACGCCCGCAGCGGTATTGACCACTCCGGAAAGCGTGTATTTGTTCAATGCCTTCAAGGTGTCCTGCTTTAGCGGCGTGCCGTTTACGGTGAGGGCGCCGGCCTTTCCCCTGGGGAAAGCCAGGGTTAATGCAGGATCTCCCAGCAATGTGAACTTCCGGTTATTGACCACGTCGGAATAGGTGGTATAAGTATAATTCTTGGCCCTTTTTATGGCATCACCCAGAGAAGGAAAGATACCTGCCGGAGTTGCCTGCAGGGCAGTTTGCATGTAATTATTGTTAATAATCAGGTTACTGAAGGCAAAGACGTCCCTGGTCGTGGTCATGAGGGCAATGGCCCCCGTTTGTTGCTGCAAAACCACCTTTTCTCCCAAAGACACGGTCTGGGGATCGTCATAGGGAGCAAAATTGCAAGTGGCAGTGATAAGGAGGGGTAGGTGGCTGCTGTTATTCCAGGCACTAACCGTTGACTGGTCCAGGATATCCTCATTGGACAACCGGGTGCTGCCCCCATGCCCATTGTAGTTCAGGAACAATGTACCGGTATACATCTCCCCGTTAATCGCCTCTACTACCGCCGGATAACGGCCTCCTCCTGATCCGGCCTGTTCCGGATAGGCGTCCAGGTATATCTTATCCAGGTGATCGACAGGGTCAACGGCGGCTGCCGTGGCAGAAATGCTTTCTGCGTCCTGAAGGTGCAGGTTCTGGTCTCCGTCATCAGCCACAAAGGTCATTTCCGTTCTCCAGGGGCCCATACTCTGCGCAGTATTATAGGATAAGATCTTGTCCACGGCGTACTGGGCATCCTGGGGCGTGGCCGCGGGAATCCTCCCCACGCCGGCGTCCAGCAGGTTGAGCACTGTTGGATCGTTCACATTATCCGCATCCTTCAGAAACCCAAAATAATCGTCCGAAGTATAGGTGGATAAGGGGTCCAGGCTGTTCACGCTTTCATAAACAGGCACCAGGTTGTCATTCCCGGGGATCCGGTGTTTATAATCATAGGATCCATCCCCGAATAAGAGCAGGTACCGGGGACGGCGGGTCGTATCGGTCCCGGCCCTGTCATAATACATTTTCACAAAGTCGCGCATTGCCGTTGGATCGGGCGACCCGGAAGCAAATTCGTTGAAAACCTGTGAGGTAGTTACCAACTGGACCTTGAGGCTATCATGCATTTTATGGAAATCCGCCAGTCGCTGAGCCTGGGCCATCATCGCCGGATAGGTGATGATAAGCAGGTCGGCAGGCTGCCCCGCATGCAAATCCTGGTCAGCAACAGCTCCCAAGGGAGTCGGAATCAGGAAGCCGGAAGGCTGAAAAGCGACATATTCTCTAAGCCTGCTGGCGTCATTCACAAATTGTACCTGGGCCCCCGTCTGAGTCACCTGCATCTGTACGGGAGCGGAAGGATTGGTTACGTCCCACACGAGCGGCGCCACACCCGCCCCTTCAATCAAAAAATCAGCTACCTGGTGCGGCCCGACACTTTTCCAGTCCCTGAACCCAAATTGTCCCATATTTTGAAAATTCAACTGACGCGTCATTATCAGTTCCCACCAGGACAACCAGGCTTGCGCGTTCAGCCCCGGAGAATTAAAATTGAACTGGAGGTGCAGGCTATCGGGTCGCACAGGAAATATACTTGTTAGGGAAGATTCGTAGGCAAAAAGGGCATAAGCCCCATTGGACGTAGGCTGTACGCTATGAGTCTGGACAAGCGAATCATTCACCTTTACCGACACAATACCCTGGCTGCCAATGCTTCTGACGACCACATCTGTCGACAATGAAACAGGGGCGCCCGGCACCAGCCCTACAGCAAAAGGGCTAAAACCGAGGGTGGTATCACTTCCGGGGATATCAGCCATCAACTCTCCGTACCATGCTTTTCCGCTAGAAAGGAAGTTAAGGCTGTCTAGCTCATGGAATTGGTGATCCTGGTAAGTGTTTACTGTAATAGTAGGGTTAGCCGGACGAGGCTCAAGACTGACCCTGAGAGCATTCCCTCCAACCGTTAAGTTGGTTGACACCGTGAGAAAATAGTATGCTGTGTCAGAATATAGGTTCTTCGTATGGTGAAAACTTCCCGCTGCGGAGTCAGGGGTCCAGGGATTCGGGCCGGGTGCATAAAACAAGATATAATCCCCCTCATTAAATACGCCGTCTCCACCATCTACCACCTGGATGGCGTTTTCGGACAAATCGTCCGTGCGGCTCCCGTTATTAGCTTCCGGAAGCATCGTTCCCCCGTTACCGAACAAACGGATGACCGATGAAGGGACCGATCCGGAGGACGCGCCCAGGTTCTTTAAGAAAGTAGCATCAATTTTGTAGATCCCAGGGGAAGTGACCCCTATTTTATACCAGGTTCCGGAAGAAAGTACAGAATGGCTCTTATATATTCGCTGGCAAATGGCATGAGGAACCCCCAGGAGATATACAATCACCAATCCTACTAACAATTTCTTCATGCAGCCGTTTTGCTTTTCAAAATTACGTCAGTGGTCGCTACCAAAAATCCGGAAATTTTGGGTTTTCCGCCGGGGCTGGCAACAAAACCGCTCGTTAACCGTTATTAATTTTACAGATTTATAACAAATGCTCTTTAATTACACTATATTCGCAAGTACCTCCAAACATATTTTATTATATATTTGGGGCGAATCCGATACAATATTTTTGAAAAACCATCGTTAATCCAATTGCTAAATCTTAGCTCCATGCAAAAACTGCTCAAGCAAAACGCCCTTTTGCTATTATCCGTCTCCGTCTTGGTTGCGTCTTGCTCCCATAAACCGGAAAAATCAACCTCGACCGGCTGGACCTATAACGATCCAAATGGTAGCGGTTTCAGGGTTTCCAAAGAAAAAGAACAGAAAACAGGCCCCGGTCTTGTCCTGGTACAGGGCGGTACGTTCACAATGGGTGCTACCCAGGAAGACGTAATGGGGGACTGGAATAATGTACCCCGCCGCGTTACTGTTGCCTCCTTTTACATGGATGAAACCGAAGTCGCCAACGTACACTACCGCGAGTACCTGTATTGGTTAAGCCGGGTATTCCAGGAAGATACAGCCATTTATAACCACGCATTGCCCGATACGCTTTGTTGGCGCAGTGAACTGGCTTACAATGAGCCTTACGTAGAATATTACTTCCGCCATCCTTCCTATAATTTTTACCCTGTGGTAGGAGTGACCTGGAAACAGGCGCACGATTATTGCCTGTGGCGTACCGACCGTGTTAATGAAGAAATCCTTTATGAAAAAGGGATCATTAACAAGAAAGCCGAATTGCAAAAGCAAATGCAGGGAGGCGGTCAGGAGAACTTCAACAGCAAGGCCTATTTGCTGGGAGAATACCAGGCTACACCCGGCAAAAACCTGAAAGAATACAAGGATCCTGTTACTAAACAGACCCCAACCAATATCAGTTTTGAAGATGGCCTGATGCTGCCCGATTACCGGCTTCCCACAGAAGCTGAGTGGGAATACGCAGCATATGGGTATGTCAACCAAAACCCCCAGGTCCGTAAGAAGGAAAAAGGAAAGAGGGGTGAAGAACTGATCGCCAACAAACAGGTATATCCATGGTCAGAGAACGTAAATGGCCTCCGCGATACCCGTCATGGCAGCATGCAGGGGGATTTCCTCGCGAACTTTAAGCGTGGTTCCGGGGATAACATGGGAGTTGCCGGTGGGTTGAACGACCGTGCCGCCATCCCTGGTCCCGTAACATCTTTCTATCCCAACGGATTCGGCCTTTATAATATGGCCGGTAACGTAAGCGAGTGGGTGGCCGACGTCTATCGCCCGATGTCTACAGAAGATATGGATGACTTTAACCCCTATCGCGGTAACAAGTGGCAGAAAATTGATATGTCTACAGGTAAACCAGAAAGGGATTCCCTGGGCAGGATCAAGATGGTTGACGTAACCGATTCAGAAAGCTCAGGTCGCCGTAACTATCAGCGCGGGAATGTGATCAACGATCTGGACGGTGATTCTTCTTCTAAAGTATTCTACGATTTCGCAAATACCACCCTCATTAACGACCACAGCCGCGTTATTAAAGGTGGTAGCTGGAATGACCGCGCCTACTGGTTGTCTCCGGGCACCCGCCGTTTCCTGGATGAAGATCATTCCAGCAATACTATTGGGTTCCGTTGCGCTATGACCCGCTATGGCAGCCAGGAAGGAAATGGAACCAGGACCGGCAACTGGTTTGACAAACGCCGTCAGAACAGCCGTAAACAGCAATAGTATTCCTCCTTAAGGAATTAGGAAATAACGAATGGTAAAAAAGCCGACCCAGAGGGTCGGCTTTTTGTTTTGTGGCAGATCGGCCCTTTGAAAATATGGCTGATCTGCCCCAAAACCGATCTAATGATGGGCCTTCGGCCGGCTGGCCCGTGGCCAGCCCAAAAACCGCCCTTTTGGGGGCGGTTTTTGTTTGCGCGGAGGTCGTATATTCGCGGCATGACCATAGAAGAACTGTACTCAATCTATCTGCAGCATCCTTCCGTGCAAACCGATACCCGGCAATTAAAGCCAGGCGATCTTTTTTTTGCCTTAAAGGGTCCCCGCTTCAACGCTAACGAGTTAGCAATAAAGGCCTTGGAAGCCGGCGCCCGATATGCGATCGTGGATGAAGCTCCTCCAGGGACGCCCAGAACGGACATCTTATTGGTGGAAAACGTATTAGATACGCTTCAACAACTTGCCAGGCATCACCGCCTACAATTTAATATCCCTTTTCTTGCTATCACCGGCAGTAATGGAAAGACAACCACGAAAGAACTGATTCATGCGGTGTTGAGTAGCACCTATATCACTTATACCACCCGGGGCAATTTCAACAATCATATTGGCATACCCCTGACAATCCTGCGCATTGGCAAAGACGCCCAAATGGCCGTTATTGAGATGGGAGCAAATCATATTGGAGAGATAGCCGGATATTGCCGGTACGCCCTTCCCTCTCACGGCATCATTACTAATACCGGGAAAGCCCACCTTGAAGGTTTTGGCAGTCTGGAAGGTGTCCGTCGGGGCAAAGGCGAGCTATACGAGCACCTTAAGCAAAATGCAGGGACGGCATTTGTCATGTGGGACTATGAATATCTGAGAGAGATGAGTAAGGGAATTCCGTACGTCATTACCTATGGCACTCATGGGTCTGAAGATATTACGGGCGCCATAGCCCGTAACCAACATCTGCTCGAAGTGACCATTAATAAAGGTGCCGGTATTCCATTATTAAAGACCCAGTTGGTGGGGGATTACAATTTGCCTAACGTCCTTGCAGCTGTCGCCGTTGGCAAGCACTTTGGCGTAAGCGATCTTTTTATCAAGCAATCAATAGAGGCTTATGCACCCACAAACAGTCGCTCTCAATTGATCCACTCCGGAACAAACGATATCATACTGGATGCTTACAATGCTAATCCGTCCAGCATGGCTGCAGCGATTGAGAACTTCGCAAACATGGATGCGTCCAAAAAAGTACTCATGTTGGGCGGGATGAAGGAATTGGGGAACGAAAGTATTAAGGAGCATCAGCAGTTAGTGTACCTTATCGGTCAATATCAATGGGACGCGGTAGCACTGGTGGGAGGGGATTTTGCGGCTGTCAAGCATCCTTATACCTTTTTACCGGACACCACCGCCGCCCGAAACTGGCTACAGGAGAGATCTTTAGAGCATACCACCATTCTCATAAAGGGCTCAAGGGGCATTGCAATGGAAAATGTCCTGGAATCCTAATGCAATTCCAAATCAGTCTTTACTACCCGTTAACAAATGTTTTGAGTCATGGGTTTGTTACATTAATAAAAATACCTGTATCTTCATCTTACCTTAAAACCATACACCGTATGGGTTTGGATAAGTCTAGCAATTCCTATTCTGCTGCATAGTGTCAAGCATCAAGTGCCGTTCCCACCTTAGCCGTGTAAAACATTTTAGCATCCTATTGTTAATAAATAAAATGCTAAAACCATTTTTAAGAAAATTTCGTTTGGTTAATTATCCTTACCATCATAAGGAAGGTTTATAAACGTCTTTTATAAAAACAACGCTTATTACTAATCAACATTGGCATTATGATTAAGGTCTCAACAAATTATTCACTTACGAATCCTACTTCTTATGTCCTCAGCTTTTGATCCCATTCACCAGTCAAATCACGTTAACAGCAAAGTGATTGTTTCTTTAGAAAAACTTGCAGAAGTTTTTCGGGTATTGTTATGGGATTCAGGCAAGGAATATGGCCTAAGTCCTATACAAATACAATTACTACTGTTCGTGAAATTCCATCCCGAAGAGGACCTGCGTAAGGTAGCGTACATGGCGAAAGAATTCAACATGACCAAAGCTACTATCAGTGACTCGCTCAAAACTTTAGAGCAAAAGGGGCTTGTCCGTAAAAAGACAGACGTAGAAGATGCAAGAAGTGTCACCATCTCCCTGACTGCAAAGGGGGAGAAGATCTCCGGACACGTTGCAAACTATACATCTGCATTGGAAACCGCCGTTGACAAGTTACCGCCAAGGGAAATGGAAAGCCTGCAATTGACGCTGATGCGCCTCTCCCGCTATTTGTTAGAGGAAGAAGTATTGGCTGTCGAAAGGACTTGCTTCCATTGTGGTAACTACAAAGGCAACTACAACGACAACCACTATTGCGAAGCGTACAAGAAAAAGATCGTTCAAAAGGCGCTAAGGGTGGATTGCCCGGCGCATATTGCACCAAAATAGGCCCCGCAGACGTTAACATCATTAGGCGATGGAAGCAAATTTATTTGTTCCCATCGCCTAATTTTTTTGTTTCCCTCAGCCGCTTTTATGGCCTAAATTTGTAAAAACCAGGGCGATCATCTATGCTCAGCCTTCCCATTTATCTCGACTATAATGCAACCACCCCCTGCGATCCCCGGGTTGTTACTTGTATGCTTCCTTATTTTTCTGAGGTCTATGGGAATGCAGCCAGCCGCACACATTCTTTTGGCTGGGCCGCAGAAGAAGCAGTTGACCTGGCCCGCGAACAAGTGGCAAAACTTATCGGAGCAGAACCCAAGGAAATGGTATTCACTTCGGGGGCTACGGAAGCCGTTAATTTAGCCATCAAAGGTGTTTTTGAAAAATACATAGGTAAGGGAAATCATATCATCACCTGTTCAACAGAGCATAAAGCCGTGTTGGATGCCTGCAAGCACATAGAAAAGGTAGGAGGAGAAGTGACCTACCTGCCTGTTGACGGGGAAGGATGTATTGACCTTCGCCAGCTCGAGGCGGCGATCAGGCCCGAAACCATCCTCATCTCTCTCATGTTTGCCAATAATGAAACGGGCACCTTACATCCTGTACGGGAAATAGGAGCCATTGCCAGGAAACACGGCACTCTCTTTTTTTGTGACGCTACACAGGCCGCTGGAAAGATCCCCATCAATGTCAATTTCGAAAACATTGATTTGCTGGCTTTTAGCGCACATAAAATGTATGGCCCCAAAGGAGTGGGGGCATTGTACGTGCGAAGGAGAAACCCCCGTGTTGCCCTTGCTGCCCAGATGGATGGAGGCGGTCATGAAAAAAATATGCGCAGCGGCACCCTTAATGTGCCAGGCATAGTAGGTTTTGGAAAGGCTGCCGAATTATGCGGTGAAAACATGGCAGAAGAAAGCGGCAGGCTTGCCGCTCTCAGAGACCAATTAGAGAATGCCCTCCTTCAAACAGGATCTGCTTATGTGAATGGGAATACGCGCGCGCGCCTCCCGCACGTAACGAATATTTCATTCCAATATACTGAGAGTCAATTACTCATGATGAGCTTCGCCAAGGAGATTGCCCTCTCCTCCGGCTCTGCCTGCACCTCTGCAAGCCTCGAACCGTCCTATGTCTTAAAAGCAATGGGGCTGGACGATGACCTGGCCCATTCCTCATTGCGTTTCAGCCTCGGACGCTTTACTACACAGGAACAAATTTCTTACGTCATTTCCGTGGTCACACAGTCTATCCGTCAGCTTCGCGAAACCAGCCCCCTTTGGGCTTCCCACCACCAATAAAGCCATCAAACCACCTTTCATAGGACCAACGGGCGATAAAAAGGCGGCCTACGGTCGCCTGGCTGTAAATCATAAGATTTGTCTTCGGGGGATAGGCCAATTTGACAGTAGCCTATCCCCTGAAAACAAAAGACCCCCGATACCGGAAGTCTTTGTTTCATCAACACTTAGTTTTGGGAAGCCTTGGCTAAACCTCCCGGTGTGGCCCTAAGCCCCACAGGGAACTGCTCCAAAACGCCCCAACGTTCGGAATGTTGCATTCAATGTCGCATTTCCTCCCCAATTCTCCTCAAATTTTTCAAATTTTCTCCCAAAATCCTCCAAAACCCGCTAAAGACCCTTCGACCCTCCCAAAGCCTACGTTCTCCAGGTCAGGCTGGCCAAAAAAAAATCCCGCAAAAAGCGGGATTCTCTGCAGTTGGTTTCGGAAAATCAAAATAACAGTATATAAGCAACAAAAGTAAACTTGATTAAGTAACGTATATAAAGACAAAAGGCTTTGACAAATTGCTGCACCGAGCTGCAAAAAAATAAAAAAAAGTTAACCGGCAAAAAAAATCGGCCGGATTTATCAAGCTCCGTTATTTTTGTCTATATGTGGTCAGTTTGTAAAAAAGACCTGAGACAGTTCTTTAGCGGGCTGACAGGCTATGTTGCCATCATCGTCTTCCTGCTGCTCAACGGGCTGACACTATTCGTGTTCCGGGATCAGGGATCAAATATATTAGAATACGGATATGCGTCCCTGGAAAACTTCTTCAATCTGGCGCCATGGGTCTTATTATTATTAATACCAGCCATCACAATGCGGCTTTTTGCCGAGGAATGGAGATCCGGGACCATAGAACTACTCAGGACCAGGCCATTGAGCAGCTTCCAGATAGTGGCAGGTAAATACCTGTCCGCCCTGATCGTAACGGTTCTGGCATTGCTTCCCACCCTCATTTACGTGGTCACCATTAAAAGCCTGGAAGCTGGTAACGCCTCCCTGGACACAGGTGGCATATTGGGCTCTTATATAGGTCTTGCATTGTTATGTGCCACGTTCACGGCCGTGGGCACCTGGTGCAGCAGCTTTACCAGTAATGCCATTATTGCCTTCCTTCTCAGTGCTTTTTGCTGTTTCTTATTGTACCGGGGGTTCAATTCCATAAGCAAGCTCCCCCAGTTTTCCGGCGGCGCCGACTATTACCTGGAAATGCTTGGTATTGATTTCCATTACCAAAGTGTGTCAAAGGGGGTGCTGGACAGCCGGGACCTTATTTATTTTGCCAGCCTGGTAGGCTTCTTCCTGCTGCTGACCCAAAGCCGATTGTTGAAAAAAGTATGAACCCTGAACGCCCACACGCATATCGTCGTTATAACTGGTTGATTTTATTAGCCGGACTGGTCCTGCTGAATTGGCTAGGTAGCCTTTGGCATTTCAGGATTGACCTGACGGAAGATAAAAGATATTCCTTGTCGGCCCCTACCGAGCACCTGTTGAAGGGCTTGGACTCCACTGTCCGGATTGACGTCTACTTGAAAGGGGAAGGATTGACTGCTGAATTCCGGAATCTACAGAATACGACCAGGGATCTGCTGAGGGAAATGCAGGAATATGCGGGTCCAAGGTTGCAGTTCCAGTTTATAAAACCTGGAGAAGGGTTACCCGACTCCCTGCAGGCCCAGGCCTATGATAGCCTGCAGTCCATGGGGCTGAAGCCATATACTTTGACGGTCAGTGCCAAACCGGGAGATGAATCCAGCGAACGGATCATCTTTCCCGCGGCCGTAGTGCGTTATGGTGACAGGACTCTGCCCGTTGACCTTTCATCGGCCGGGGGCGCGGACAATGACGAGACGATCAATAACGCCGAATCCTTGCTGGAATTCAAATTTGCCAGCGCCATCGACCGCCTGACACGCAAGTCCGTACCCAACGTAGCATATCTGCTGGGAAACGGAGAACCGCTGAATCCCCATAGTTATGATGCAGTCAGTACCCTTGTCAAGAATTACGTCCTGGATACCGTCACGTTATGGCGGGTCCCTTACATCCCGGAAAAATATGACGCGGTCGTCATCACTAAACCGCTCCAGGCATTTACCGATGGCGACAAATTAAAAATAGATCAATATGTCATGTATGGGGGAAAGGTTATCTGGTTTATCGACAACTTATACGCCGAAATGGATAGCCTCCAGCAGACCAATCAATTTATTGCCTACGACAGGGGTCTAAACCTGGAAGACCTGTTATTCAAATATGGAGTTCGCATCAACCAGGATCTAATCCAAGACATAGGGCAAAGGGACCAGGTTCCATTGGCCGTGGGTACGGCAGGTGGCAAGCCTCAGTTCCAGATGGTTCCCTGGTCTTTTTTTCCCCTATTGAATCCATCCGACAACCACCCCCTGTCCAGGAACCTGGAACCAGTATTGGGAACCTTTGTGAACTCAATTGATACGGTCAAGGCTATCGGTATACAAAAGACCATATTGCTGGCCACTTCCGATTATGCTCGCAGGATGGGGACACCGGCTATGGTGAGTTGGGAAAGTGTAAAACAGGAGCCCAATCCAGCGGATTATAACCAAAAACAGATCCCGGCTGCCGTCCTGCTCGAAGGAGAATTTCAATCCCTTTATGCAAACCGCCTTCCTGCAGCGGTCAGGGATTCTTTGCAGGCTATCGGTCACCCCTACCTATCAAAGGCTAAAGCTCCCACCAAAATGATAGTGGTGGCTGACGGGGATATGATCCTGAATCCATTTACCCAAAAGGATGGCCCTCTGGAAATGGGGACCAATCAATATACAAAGTACCAATTTGCGAACAAGGATTTTTTCCTGAACTGTATGGAATACCTGACCAACCCGAATGACATCATAGGAACCAGGAACAAGCAGTTGGTGCTTCGCAAGTTGGACAAGCAGAAAGTGGAGGACGAAAGGACCTTGTGGATGTTCATCAATATTGTGCTTCCCATCGCGCTAGTGGTGGCAGGCGGCCTCATCTTCCAATTCGTTCGAAAAAGGAAGTATCAGAAATGACCTATCTCGTCTTTGCTATCGTGCTGCTGGTTGCGCTGCTGCTTGACCTGGGCCTCCTTAGTAAAGCGAAAGCTGTCATCTCCATAAAAATGGCCTTGTGGCAAACCTTGATGTGGATATTACTGGCAATGGCCTTCGCCGTATTCCTGTGGTTTCAAAAGGGAGACAAACTGGCCCTGCAATACGTGAGCGCGTACCTGATGGAATGGTCCCTTAGTGTAGACAATATATTTGTATTCATCCTCCTGTTCAAGTTCTTCCGTGTCAAAGAAGAATACTATGCAAGAGTGCTCCTGATCGGCATCTTAATGGCCATTGTGTTCCGCGTGCTTTTCCTGTCGGGGGGGCTGGCCATCGTTTCCATGGCTCACTGGGTTTTGTATATTTTCGGGGCATTCCTGCTCTATACCGGGATAACGATGTTCCGTGCAAAGGAGGAGGCCGCCTTCGACGCCGAAAATAACCGCGTGTACCGGTTCATCAGGAAGTTCCTTCGCATTACGGAGGAGGATGCCGACGGACGGTATATCATTAACCGGGAAGGAAAAAATTATTTCACCACCTTGTCAGTAGTGATTATTCTCCTGGCTACGACCGACATCATATTTGCGCTTGATTCAATTCCTGCCGTGCTGGCCATCTCCAGCGTTCCCCTCGTCGTTTATACCTCCAATGTATTTGCAGTATTGGGGCTCAGATCCCTTTTTTTCCTGTTAAGGGGCGCCATAGAAAGATTCAGTTACTTGCAGCAAGGGATTGCGATCGTATTGATCTTTATTGGAGTAAAAATGCTGATTGACATATGGTCCATACGCTTTCCAGAATGGGTTTCATTAACAGTGATCGCCGGTTGCCTTGGGGGGTCGATTGCCTGGTCATTGTATCAGTCCAAATCATCCACCAAGACTTAAACCAACCATGACAGCCTATACTTTTGATGAAATTGCCGTCCAATTAAGCCCGTTTGGAGGCACCGTCCTCCAATCAGGAGACAGTGCAGCTATCCTGTATATCCTCCAGGATAGCCGTCGCATTATCCATCCCGAAAGCAGCTTGTTCTTTGCCCTCGTGACTTCCCGGAGAAATGGTCATGATTTCATCAAGGAAGCCTACAAAGCCGGGGTAAGGAACTTCATTGTGAGCGAATACGTTCCTTTAGAAGACCTGCCCTCAGCGAACATCCTGAAGGTTCCCGATACGTTGAGGGCGATGGGGCAACTAGCCGCATGGCGGCGATCCAGGTTCAGCCTTCCCGTCATTGGAATTACGGGCAGCAATGGAAAAACCATTGTAAAGGAATGGCTTTATCAACTCCTTCAATCAGAATACAGGATCGTCCGTAGTCCGCGGAGCTACAATTCCCAGATAGGGGTTCCTCTTTCAGTATGGCAGATCCAACCGGAAGATACCCTGGGCATATTTGAAGCCGGCATTTCGCAACCGAATGAAATGGAATGGCTCAGGCCTGTCATTCAACCTGACTATGGTATTCTGACCAATATTGGAGCCGCCCATGACGAAGGCTTCCGTGACAGGAAAGAAAAACTGCAGGAAAAGTTGAAGCTTTTCACTGAGGCCAGCTGGCTGATCTATTCCCAGGACGACTCACTGATCAGGGAACAAGTAAAATATCTTAAAGAGCATGTGCATCCGGGCCTTCAATTATTTTCATGGAGCAAACAGGGCAGGGATGCCACCCTCCGTGTAACAGAGATTGCCGGCACAGGAGAGGCGACCAGGATCACCGGACAGTTCAAGGGAGAGACCTTTCATATCAAAATCCCTTTCACTGACGAGGCGTCTATCGAGAATGCGCTCCATTGTTGGTCCCAACTACTGCTGCTGGCAGTTCCGGAACCCCACATCCGCTCCGCAATGGAATTGCTTCAGCCCGTCGCCATGCGCATGGAACTGAAACAGGCCATTCATCAATGTACCCTTATTAATGACAGTTACAGCGCCGACCTGGATTCCCTCTATATCGCCCTGGATTTCCTCGGTCAGCAACAGCAGCATTCAAAAAAGACCGTCATCCTTTCAGACTTCATGGAGACAGGCCAGTCGGATGAAGTTGTTTTTTCCTCCGTTGCGCTGGTACTAGGGCAAAAAAAGATCAACCGTTTAATCGGAATAGGCCCACATATTCACCAACATGCCGCCTTGTTTTCGGGACTCCCGGAGCGCCTTTTTTTTGAAGACACAGAGTCATTCATCCGGCATTTCCCCCAACTGCATTTCCGGGATGAAAGCATTCTCCTCAAAGGCGCCAGGACTTTCGCCTTTGAGCGTATCAGCCGGCTCCTGGAATTACAGGCCCATCAAACCGTCCTGGAGATCGACCTTAATGCCATGGCCAATAACTTACAACTGCACCGTCAGTTACTTAGACCCACGACCAGGATCATGGCAATGGTAAAGGCTTTTTCTTACGGCAGCGGGAGCTATGAGATTGCAAACCTCCTTCAATTTCATAAAGTGGATTACCTGGCCGTTGCTTATGCGGATGAAGGTGTGCATTTGAGGAATTCCGGTATCACTTTACCCATTATGGTCATGAATCCGGAAACAACCGCATTTGAGACCATTGTCCAACACCGGTTAGAACCCGAGCTATTCTCCTTTTCCATCCTGAAGGCCTTCCGGGACTATCTGGAAGTGGAAGGGATACAGCGGTATCCCATACACATCAAACTGGACACCGGTATGCACCGGCTGGGCTTTATGCCTTCCGAATATGGCGCTCTTGCCCTCCTGTTGCAGACTGAACTGACCATCGAAGTCAAAAGTGTTTTTAGTCACCTCGCCGGAAGTGAAGACCCCGCAGAAGATGCATTCACACAGCAGCAGGCGGATCGTTTTATAGCAGGCTGCTCCCTGCTCCAGGAGGCCCTCTCTTATCCTTTCATCCGGCATCTGGATAATACGGCGGGTATTCTCCGGCATCCGGACCTTCAATTCGATATGGTACGGTTGGGAATAGGCCTGTATGGGGTAAATAGCGCAGGCAGCGAGCCATTCGCCCTGCAAGAAGTATCAACGCTCAAGACCACCATCGCCCAGGTCAGGAACCTTGAACCGGGGGAAACAGTGGGGTACAACCGCAAGGGAGTGATCAGCCGGCCCTCTGTTATTGCTACGATCAGGATAGGCTATGCCGACGGCTATCCCAGGAGGCTGGGAAATGGGAAAGGAAAGATGCTGGTAAAGGGACAGCTCGCGCCTACCATAGGTAGCATTGCCATGGATATGGCCATGTTGGATATAACGGGTATTGAAGGCGTCGAAGAAGGGGATGAAATTATTGTATTCGGAGCCAGCTTGCCTGTAGAGCGAGTGGCGGAATGGGCGGAAACCATACCTTATGAAATATTGACAGGAATCAGTCAGCGGGTACGCAGGGTATATTTTGAACAATAGGAACGAAACATATTATCTTTGAGGGGTAAAACAGCCAGTAACTGATGAAGCTCAAACACGTATTTGGTACTATTATATTGCTCCTCATAGCGGATCAGGCATTAAAAATATGGGTCAAAACACACATGCACCTCTATGACGAGATTACGATATTCCACCCCTGGTTCCGTCTATATTTTATTGAAAATGCAGGGATGGCATACGGCGCAAAATTTGGTGAAGGCAGTCTGGCCAAACTCGCCCTGACCCTTTTCAGGCTTGCCGCAGTCATCTTTGGCACCTTTTACCTTGTTCGGATCGTGCGGGAAAAATACCATAGGGGTTTCATCCTCTGTGCGGCGCTTATTTATGCAGGGGCGCTGGGCAACCTGATTGACAGTTTGTTCTACGGATTGATCTTCACCGAAAGCGTAAAGGATGGTCCCCTTTCACATCTTTTTACGGCTCACAGCTATGCAGGGTTCCTGCAGGGAAGCGTCGTAGATATGCTATATTTTCCCATCATAGATAATAAAGTACTTCCCGGATGGATTCCCTTTTGGGGAGGCAAGCCTTTCACCTTTTTCCAGCCCATTTTCAACCTGGCCGATTCGTGCATTTCTGTAGGCGTGATTGCTATATTATTGTTTCAGCACAAGTTCTTCAGGAAGCACCGCCAGGCTATGGCAGAACAACAGGAAAAGGCTATCGTCACCAATGATGAAATACAGGCAACCCGGTAGTCGGTCCAGGGAATGCAACTCACCTTCAAGTCTTCCGGCAGCCCGCTAGGGTACGGATTAACGCCAGGTCAGCAACGGCCCTTTAAATTTCCGCAAATTCAGTGACAATATCAATTTTCCTATAAACTAATTTGGCCCCATTTTGTGCAAAGGATTGCATAAAATGGGGCCAATACACCAAAAGAAGTCTATATAGTCCCTACCATTTGAGCAGGTATAACCCATAGATCAAATTCTTCCGGAGTCAGGTATCCTAATAATACGGCCATTTCCTTCAAAGTCGTGCCTTCCTTGTGCGCTTTCTGCGCAATTTCGGCGGCCTTGTAATAACCGATTTTAGTATTGAGCGCGGTAACCAGCATCAGGGAATTATCCAGGTGCTTTTTGATATTCGCTTCGATGGGTTCGATCCCTTCTGCACAGCGGTCATTAAAACTGACGCATCCATCTCCAATGAGGCGGGCACTGTGCAGGAAGTTATAGATCATCACGGGCTTGAATACATTCAATTCAAAATGGCCTGTAGCTCCTCCTATATTGATCGCTACATCATTTCCCAATACCTGAGCGGCGATCATTGTCAGGGCTTCACATTGAGTAGGATTAACTTTTCCCGGCATGATCGAAGACCCGGGCTCATTGTCCGGAATATGGATCTCCCCTATACCGGACCGGGGGCCGGAGCTCAACATGCGCACGTCATTGGCAATCTTCATCAGGCTCACCGCCACCGTTTTCAGGGCTCCATGCGCCTCAACAATGGCGTCATGGGCCGCCAGGGACTCAAATTTATTCTCTGCCGTTACAAAGGGAAGCCCCGTCAGCGCAGCGATATGGCCTGCAACATTCACATCGTACCCAGCAGGTGTATTGATCCCAGTCCCTACTGCCGTGCCCCCAAGGGCTAATTCCGAAAGATGCGACAAAGTGTTTTTAATCGCCCGGATACCATGATCCAATTGGGAAACATATCCACTGAATTCCTGCCCCAGGGTCAGCGGCGTGGCATCCATGAAATGCGTCCTGCCGATTTTTACTACGTGCATGAATTTTTTACTCTTGGCAGCCAAGGTTTCCCTTAGCTTTTCAATGCCCGGAAGCGTTAATTCCACCAACATCTTAAAGGCGGCAATGTGCATAGCCGTTGGAAACGTATCATTAGATGATTGGGATTTATTTACGTCATCATTGGGATGAAGGAATTTCTCCTTATCCGTCAACTGCCCCCCGTGCAATACATGGCCCCGATAAGCCACTACTTCATTCACATTCATATTACTCTGGGTACCGCTCCCCGTTTGCCACACTACCAACGGAAAGTAATCATCCAATTGGCCGGCCAGGATCTCATCACACACCCGACCGATCAGGTCTTTTTTATCTGCAGGCAATATTCCCGCTTCAAAATTAGTGATGGCGGCAGCTTTCTTCAGGTAAGCGAATGCCTTAATGATCTCCTTGGGCATCTTGTTGATGTCCTGGGCAATTTTAAAATTGTCGATGCTTCTTTGGGTCTGGGCGCCGTAGTAGGCTTGAGCAGGGACTTTTACTTCCCCCATGGTGTCCTTTTCAATGCGGTATTCCATGATTTGAATGATTTGCTGAATTTGGGTGCAAAATTACAGCAAATCCCCTAATGGGGAACATTCACCCGTTTCGCTGGCCGAGCTTGCGTTGGTCCTGCAGTTCGTCGTAAGAATTATGGTTCGCAAGGAGCACTTTAGTAATACTGTTTAATCGCCGGATCTTATCCGGAAGTTCTCCTTTCATCTTGTTGCGAATGGCACTCAAATGCAGCAGGACGTCGTCGAGTTCTTCCGGAAGGGCTTCGTCAAATACCTCCCTGAGCCGCTTGGCCAGAGTAGGAGATTTTCCATTGGTCGATATAGCTATTTTAAGATTTCCTTTGCGGACCACGGCAGAAAGGTAAAAATCACATAAATCCGGGGTGTCCGCGATATTGAGCAATAATTGTTTTCCCCTCGTAGCTTCCCTGATGTAGGCATTCACTTCGGGATTACCCGTAGCACAGATCACCAGGTGTTTCCCTTCCAGGTCCTCCGATTCAAAAGCCCGCTCTTCAAGGCGCACATGAGGGAACGGGAGTATGTATTCCCTGAGCGCCGGTAACACTTCTTTTGCAACGATCAGCAAACGGGCTAACGGATCACTGGTTAGTAATGCGCCGAGCTTCTCCAAGCCCACGTTTCCACCACCCACCACCAAAGTTTCAATCTGGTTCAGCTTGATAAAAATGGGAAACAAGTCGTTGCCTTCACTCATATCGCTAATTTAAGCGATTCATTTTCTTTCTGTTGCTTCCGGTACGCTGCAGCCCAGGAGAAGAAATCCTTTGCCTGTGCCAGGTAAGCCCAGGCAAATGCCGCTCCCGGCTCGTTCTGATTGATCTGCAATACAACAGCGCTAAATCCTTCCAAGACATCGCATTTGCCTTCAGCGATAAAATGCTTGTCAAAGTCCCGTATAATACCAGCTTGCGTGTTGCAATTCACTTGTTCTCCCAGGAGTAAAGCCTTGGCTGATTGAACAAAAGAACTATAGACATGATAGATACCATCCGCATATACCCCTTCCTGCAGCGCCTGCTCAGCCCACTGCAACTTTTCTTCTGCTTCGTAGAGCAAGGTCTGAACCAGGTCTATTACAACGCCTGCGCATTCTCCCACTCCAATGGCTGTAGCAAATTTTTCCTGTTGTCCCCAATCCACCAATTCTTCATCCGTGATAGAAGCCAGGTCTGCGAGAGGTTTCAACAATTCGTAGAAATATTTATTACTCTTCCTGTCAAAATATTCATGGAATCTTTCGCCGGGAACCTGGAATTCCCGGAAATCAGTCAACAAAGCCCTGAGGGCCTGGGGGCCTCTTCTGCTTGGAATTTTAATTACCTTATCGGCAACCCTGCCAACGCCATCTCCCAGTACACCACCTCCCAGGCAAACCTGCAAAGCCGGGACCACCCTGCTCCCGCTTTTCATGGAAGAGCCATGGAAGCCGATCCCCGCCATACTATGTTGTCCGCAGGAGTTCATACATCCGCTGATCTTGATTTTGATATCGGTATTCTCCAATAATTCAGGGAATTCCTCTTCCACCACCTGTTCCAATGCCACGGAGATCCCCGTGCTGCTGGAAATGGCCAGGTTGCACGTATCTGTTCCCGGGCAGGAAGTAATATCAGCCACACTGTCAAATCCCGGCGCGCCCAGGTCATAGGCTTCCAGCACGCTGAAAAAGTAGGGCAGGTGTTGGGGGCGGATGTACCTGAACAGCAACCCCTGGTTTACCGTTACCCTTACATCATCCGCCGCCACTGGCTTCAATTGCTCAATAAGCTGCCGGGACACGTGAGAGGGGATGTCTCCCAATTGCACCCGGACGTAAGCCCCAAAATATCCTTGCTGTTTCTGTTCAAACACATTGGTCTTCTTCCAGAGCTCATACTGCAAGGGGTTTCGTATCCTATAACTGGGTACCGTCGAATGCGCTCCTGGTAACTCCGGTGTAGCCCATGCGGCGGCATCTACAAATACGCGGTGGTTCTTCAAGGCAACGGCCTCTTCTTCCACCAGTCGCTGAAACTCCTCCAGTCCGATCTTTTGTATGAGAAATTTCAATCTGGCCTTGCCCCGGCTGCTTCGTTCTCCATACCGGTCAAATACCCGGAGTACATTTTCAATATAAGGAATGAGCAGATCTGCCTCCAGGAATTCATGCACTATATGCGCCAGGTGAGGTTGAGAACCCAGACCGCCGCCCAAGACAACCTTGAAGCCCCGTATTTCCTTACCACCTTCAAATTTCACTTTGGAAATGGCGCCAATATCATGGATGAAAGTGAATGCCGTATCCCTTTCACTGCTCGAAAAAGCGATCTTGAACTTTCTTCCCATGTCCTGGCAAATAGGGTTGCGAAGGAAATAACTAAAGGCCGCATGCACGTATGGGGTAACGTCAAATGGCTCATTGGGGTCGATACCCGCCTGATCAGAAGCCGTTATATTTCTTACAGTATTACCGCAGGCTTCCCTAATGGTGATATTTTCCTCTTCTAGTTTGGCCCAAAGCTCAGGCGTCCTGTCAAGACTGACAAAGTGGATCTGGACGTCTTGGCGGGTAGTCAGGTGCAGGTTTCCCGTCGCATATTCATCAGAGATATCTGCAATCCGTTTCCAACCTGCAAAAGTCATTTTCCCAAAAGGCAATTTAATACGGATCATCTGAACCCCTGGCTGGCGCTGCCCATAAATTCCCCGGGCCAACCGCAGGCTCCTGAATTTTTCGTCCGGGATTTTCCCTTCTTTAAAAAGCCTGATCTTATTTTCCAGGTCAATGATGTCTTTCTCGACAATAGGGTTTTCTAATTCTGTCCTGAAACTCTGCATATAGCTGATTTATTAAAATCTGGTCAAAAAAAAACCTTCGGGATTTCCGAAGGCCTTTGCACGTTTAAGATCACTGATGATAATGTTCCGTATTCATGCAAACACCTTCTGCTCCATACAAGCGGAGCAACAACACACGATCATTCGAATATTACGGCCTTTCATTATGATTTACCGATTAATGCTTTCCCTACTTGTTGAATAGACTATACAAATGTATAGTCTTTGCGATTTATTTTCAAATAATTTCTACAGTTTATATAGACTATTTAAAAAAAGAGCAAAAAAAAGCCCCTGGCCTGGGGCCGGGGCATCGCGTAAAGCAGTATTAAATTTGGTTATCTGTTAGTGGCCTTTGAAGGCGGGTTTTCTCTTTTCCAGGAATGCCTGGGTCCCTTCCTTCATGTCATCCGTGCCGAAGCAGGCGCCAAAGGCTTCAATTTCAGCGGTAAACCCGCTTAAGGACCCATCAAAAACGGCATTTGCCGCAGCGATACATTGGGCAACAGCCAGGGGGGCCTTGGTCTTAGCCACCTGGAGGATAGATAGGGCCTTGTCCAGGAGCGCTTCGGCCGCCACCACTTCATTTACTAATCCGTATTGCAAGGCTTTGGCGGCGTCTATGGTCGCACCCGTAATAAGTAACTCAATGGCCCTGCCCTTTCCGATCAATTGGGTTAATCGTTGCGTTCCCCCATAACCTGGAATAAGTCCTAAGTTGACTTCCGGCTGGCCGAATTTGGCTTGCTCAGATGCGATCCGAAAATGGCAGGCCATCGCCAATTCACATCCTCCGCCCAAGGCAAATCCGTTAACCGCCGCAATAATGGGCTTTGGAGACCGCTCAATGGCAAAAAATATTTGCTGCCCCCGCTCCGCCAGTGATTTCCCTTCCGCAGCAGACAAGCCCACAAATTCCCCTATATCCGCCCCTGCGACAAAAGCCTTGGGACCCGCGCCGGTTATAACAGCGCCAAATACAGCAGGGTCTTTAATCAGTTCATTCACCGCCTGTTCCAATTCCTGCATTACCATCCTATTAAGCGCATTCAGCTTATCCGGGCGGTTTACAGTGATAATCTGAATGCCGTCTTTCAATTCAATCAGTAGGGTCTGATACATATATTGATAGAGATTACTAACAAATGTAAGTATGTTTATATTGAAAAGGCGCTGATCCCCATTCGGATCCGTTCCACTGTGCCTTCTTTACCCAGCAGGGCCGCAATCTCAAAAACGCCGGGTCCGAACTTTCCCCCGACCAGCATTACCCTGAACAACATTTGCAATTCCCCGGGCTTGATACCCTGTGCCGTCGCCAGGGCTTTAAAGGTAGTCTCCAGGAGGGCGGCATCATAATCGACGGCTTCTCCAAGGTCAAGGGCGAGCATTTCAAAAAAGACTTTATTCTTTTCATTCCATTTAGGCTGAATGGCAGCCAGGTCATAAGCCGCAGGGTGTTCGAAGAAAAAGAAGCCCTGGTCCCAGAATTCTGTCAAAAGCGTACATCGGTCCCTGATAAGACCGATGACCTTCAAAACATACGTTTTATCCGCCGGCGCTGTCCTCTCATTGAAATAAGGGACCACATAATCATACAGCTCGTCTTCCCCCATTCGCTTGATCCATTCATGGTTATACCACTTGGCTTTTTCAAAATCAAATTTTGCGCCTCCCTTATGTACGCGGTCTATAGAAAACCTTGCTACCAGCTCATCCAGGGAGAAAAGCTCTTGCCCCGTACCATCATTCCATCCCAGCATAGCCAGCATATTCACAAAGGCTTCAGGCAGAAAGCCTAATTCCCGGAATCCCCTGGACAGCTCTCCTGATTTTGGATCCGTCCAGTTCATGGCAAAAACCGGAAAGCCAAGCCGATCACCGTCGCGCTTGCTGAGTTTGCCATTCCCATCCGGTTTCAGGATCAATGGTAAATGGGCCCAGGAGGGCATTTCTGCCTCCCAACCCAGGTATCTCCATAATAGGATATGCACCGGCGCCGAAGGCAGCCATTCCTCTCCCCTGAATGCATGGGTGATCTTCATAAGTCGATCATCCACCACCACGGCCAGGTGATAGGTAGGCATACCATCCGCTTTCATTAAGACTTTATCATCCACTTGCCCTGTCTGAAAAACCACTTCACCCCGGATCATATCCGTAAAGGCGATCGATTCATTTTCCGGCATCCTGATCCTGATTACGTGTGGAATGCCTTCCTGCAGCAGGCGTTCTACTTCTTCCTTCGGTAAAGAGAGGGAGTTCCGCATCTGCATCCGCAAGCGGCTGTCGTACTGAGGAGACGGGTTCTCGGGGCTTTTCAGGTGTGCCCTCATATACTCCAGCTCTTCAGGCGTATCAAACGCATAATACGCCTTACCGGCATTCACCAGCTCAATGGCATAGTCCCTGTATAGCGCCTTACGTTCACTTTGGCGGTAAGGTCCATACGCTCCCCCCTTAAAAGGGCTTTCGTCCGGCTCTAGTCCACACCATTCCAAACACTGTAGAATATACTCCTCCGCACCTTCTACAAACCTTGTCCGGTCAGTATCTTCGATACGCAACACAAAGTCTCCCCCATGCTGACGGGCAAATAAATAATTGAACAGAACCGTACGTACCCCCCCCAGGTGTAAACCACCCGTTGGGCTGGGCGCAAAACGAACCCTAACTCTTTTATCCAAACTCATTCCCAAAAAATTAATTATTAATGCCGGCTACAAAGGTATTTACGATTTGTGATTATTAATTTTATTGTATGTTTTATTTAACAACCGGTTCCTGGTTACTTAGACAGATGTATCCTTCCTGCATCTGGCATATCCCTACAAAGGAAAAGAAAGTATACCTGACCTTTGACGATGGCCCCCACCCCGTCGCTACCCCTTTCATTCTGGAGCAGCTTAGGAAACATGGGGCCAAGGCTACCTTTTTTTGTATCGGTAAAAACGTAGCTGAACATCCGGAAATTTATCAACAGATCCTGCTCGAAGGACACCGGACCGCCAATCATACATATAACCATATGAATGGCTGGAAAACGCCTGACAAAGCATATATCGAAGATATCATTGCTGCAAAGAAACTAATAGATGCCACGCTGTTTCGACCACCCTATGGTAGAATTACACGCTGGCAATTGGCTCAACTGAACAGTAAAGCTTTAAAAATGAAGGCTGTCATGTGGTCAATATTAAGCGGAGATTTTGATCCTAAAATTACTTCCCAAAAGGTCGTTGAAAATGTGATCCGACCCCTGAAAAAAGGGGCAATTATCGTTTTTCACGATAGCGAAAAAGCGCTGCCGCACGTAACCTACGCACTCCCAAGAGTACTCGAATATCTCTCGAAAGAAGGTTATATGATGGAAAAACTAGATGCATAAGGCACAGGGAATCAATGAATAGGGTAGATGTAGGCAAAAAGAAGGGCCTGGGTAGATACCCTGGCCCGTTTTTAATCCGTACCCTATGAAAACTTTACTAAATTACTGCGGATTTTTGAATTACCAAACTAATTTTAAAAATAACAAGGATTTAACGCCCCAAAGTCACGCTCCTCGTGCATTTACCCGCTTTTCCAGTCGCCTGATTATCATAGTTTCCTGTTCCAAAGTCCAAAATTCCGGACTGTAACCAGGCATGATTTTTAACGTTTCCCGTTTAACCCAGGGACGTACACAAGCCTTTCTCCTCCGCACTTATGGCTTGTCTGTTCGCATTCGTCATTAATATATTCGATGTTACATCATCGAATTGTTCATTGCGCCCGCGTCTCCTTGTGCAAACAAAGTCCTCGCCCGCCGTTTAATTACGCTACCCATTTTTCTATGTAAATTGCCCATTCATGCCCCAAATGCCGACATTAATAGACACCCACACCCACATATACCTGAAGGAGTTCGCTGCAGATCTTCCGCAGGTCATGGCACGTGCCAGGGCCGAAAATGTAGAAAAATTCTACCTCCCTGGTATTGACAGTACTAGCATAGAAGATATGATGGCACTGGAAGCCCAATACCCTGGCGTATGTATCCCCATGATGGGGTTGCATCCCTGTTCCGTCAAAGAGAACTACATGGATGAACTTGCCCTTGTCGACTCCTGGCTTTCCCGGAGAAAGTTCCCTGCCGTCGGAGAGATCGGCCTCGACTTCTATTGGGACCGGACCTTTGAAACCCAACAATACGAAGCCTTCAGGGCGCAGATTGAGATGGCCCTCGCCCACCAGCTGCCCATTGTCATCCATACCCGCAATGCCATGCCCGAGACCATCGGGGTAGTAAAAGAATATGGGGCCAGGGGCCTTAAAGGCATTTTTCACTGCTTTGGAGACACCCTGGAAGCCGCCAGAGAAATCATTGGGGCGGGCTTTTACCTGGGCATAGGAGGGGTCCTCACCTACAAAAATGCTGGCCTGGCCTCCGTATTGGAAAAGATTGATCTGGAGCACATCGTTCTGGAAACAGACGCCCCTTACCTAACCCCGGTCCCCCATCGGGGCAAACGCAATGAGCCCGCTTACCTCCGCTACGTGGTCGACCGCATCGCTTCCATCAAGGGAGTTACCCCTGAAACCGTAGCCTCCGTCACCTCCGCAAATGCCCAAAAAATATTCGCCGAGTAAACCGCGAAAACCCTATTTTTGCACCCTCTTAAGGAGGGGTGCAAGAGTGGTTGAATTGGCACGCCTGGAAAGTGTGTATACTTGAAAAGGTATCAAGGGTTCGAATCCCTTCCCCTCCGCAAGATAATAGCTGATCCCGCCGACTTTGTCGGCGGGATTTTTATTTGCAGAAGACGGCTGAGCTCGCTCGTCCCGCATAGTGCAAATAAAAATCCGCCCCGCGCTCCGCGCGGGAGGATCAGCGAAGCATCTGAAGCCCTCTCACCAGGGACCAGCAATCGCTTCGCTGGATCAGACATTTATCTATGTACAATTATCCAATATGGCAATTATTGAGAAATGTATTGACTCAACAAACGGACCGTCTCTTCTGATCCCGGACCAGGGGCATTTGTATGTGCTAGTACACCCGACTTGTTGTATATTAGGTGACGGGGAATTGCTCCTAATTCAATAGATCTTAGAAAAATGGAAGAGTCTTTATTGATGATAATATAGTTGTTCTGTAGCCTGCCCAACTTCTCAGAATTATATGCTCCCGTCCAATCTTCTTTATTCTTGTCAATAGATAAGTAAGCAAATACCACATTTGAATTTTTAAATTTTTCTCTTAGTTTTTCTGAATTTTCCATTTCAGCTCTGCAAGGAAGACACCAACTGGCCCAAAAATCGATATAAATCACTTTTCCTTTATTGGCCTTTATAAAGCTTTGATACGTCAAAGTATTGTCCTTACTATCCAGCATAAATAATGAGTCGCCGGTGGCGAATTCACTACTGAATAAGTTCACAAAACGGCCTTTTATGTCCCTTAAGAGAAAGGGATCATTTGTGAAGGAGGAGAACTTAGTCATGTATGACCTCAAATCTGAAAATGAGAAATTGTCGCCGATCATTTCCAAATAATCATAAAGTAAGAATTTTTTGTAAAAATCATTAATGATGGCCCATTTAGATATTTTGTCATACACTTCCCTATAATCCACAATACCTCCATTGTCTGATTTTAATATAGTTGAAATATGAACAATTTTTTTTTCGGTTACAAGCCTGAGGAAAGGTAGAAAGTGAGAATAAGCCAAATCGCTATCTAGATTCTCTTTATTTGCGCCTAAGATATTGTTAAGGCTGTCCGGACTAAGCTTGTCTTCCTCAAAATCTAGCGAGATTAATTCATAGTTTAATTTATTTTGGAAGTAGGCAAATGAATTGGGCGTCTTTTGTTTAAAGCCTCCGGCTTCCATAAGGCTTGATAGCTCAGACTTCAAGTAATTTCTAGCCTGAGGGTACCATTCTTCCTGCAATTTTTTTCTATTATTTACAAGGTCATTTAGGTTTTGTGATACAACCATTGGTCTTTCATATTTTTCAATAGGTGTATATTCGGAGGAGGTTGTGTTTGATCTGATTCGGCTGTACTCATAATTCAGGTAGACATCA